>Snoopy_p1__coassemble_143_pt1 | contig 100403 bp, 92 predicted proteins | sample Snoopy_p1__metabat2_high_PE_045 | metagenome-assembled genome bin Snoopy_p1
CAATACACAACTATATTTAGTTATTTCATAGTGTCTACTTTACAAGGACGCATCAATCTTGTATTGAGAAGAAAACAAGGTTGCTTCTTTTTTAGTGGAAATATAAAAGATCTTTGAACCAGTGAATTAAGAAAAAACATCAAAGAATTGTGCAATATAGATTCAACAAAAAGGATTTGGTTTAGTGAGCGTATAAAAAGAAAACTCTAGGAATAGCTTATAGATAAGCGCCTAGAGTTTTTGTATGAATATGTTTTAAATTGTTTTCGCAAAAGCCTTAAATGCTTCTACTCCATTTTGGTGGAAAGGCAAACTTTTTTCATTGTTGTTGACTAGCCAAACGTATTTTCGACCGTTGTTTAAATTGATTGTGATCGTTTTTGAGAACATCGAAATTCCATTTGCGGCATGGATTTTGATCGATTTAATTTCATCGCGAGTCAGTGTATAAGGATCGCTTGTGGATAAAGCCATACGACCAGGACTCATAATTGAATTTTGGCGGTTTAATTTCGCTAGTGGGAAAAGATCGATATGGTCAGTATGGACGGAAACCCAATAACCACCATATCCTTGGTCAACGTTTTCTGTCATCGCTGTTCCCGCTCCCCCTAAAATGATTGCACCGGTAGGGAAAGTAGAATAAGCGATCATATATTGGTGTTGATCATTTGGAAGTCCTGCATCCGCAAATAAATCATCCATTTTTTCAACGCTATTCCAATCTTGAATCATGTTTTTTCTCCAATTCTTTTTCTTTATATATCCGTATTTTGTCTATATGGAATTTTACATTTGGATTGCGTAAAAACAAAATTTTGTACTCATTTTGTACAAGTCGTTTAAAAAAGAGTGCACATCTACGAAAAAAGCTCATGTCCTTCAACATGAGCAAGATATTTAGAAGTCCATTTTGTCCAATACAGGACATCCATTTTCATCCAATTTAAGTTGGCGATGATCGCCAATATAAATATTTGCAGGACGAATGAGTTTACGGTTATTTTGGCGATTTTCTAAATGGTGAGCAATCCACCCGGCACAACGGCTAATCGCAAATAATGGAGTGTACAACGCTTGGTCGATTCCTAATAAATGGTAGGCAAAACCGGAGTAGAAATCGACATTGGCACAAACGGTTGCACCTTTGCGCTTTTTCATCGTTTTAATAGCAGCTTTTTCAAATCGCGCCATTAATTGGAAGGTACTTTCTTGTTGTTTCTCTTTGGCTAATATGCGAACTTCCTCTTTAATCAGCTGACAGCGTGGATCACTTTTTGTATAGATAGCATGGCCGATGCCATAAATTAATCCGGAACGATCGCCAGCTTGTCGATCTAAGATTTTCTCGCATAAGGCTTCGATTTGATCATCTGTCGCATCATTCGAAATTGTTTTGAGTAACATCGCCGTTTGTGATCCAACTTTTTGTGCAGCACCGCCATGTTTTGGACCTTTTAATGAACCGATTGCAGCAGAAATACAAGAATAAATATCTGTTCCGGTAGACGAAATCACGACATTGGCAAATGTTGAGTTATTCCCGCCACCATGATCGGCATGAACCATCATCAAAACATCCAAGACGCGGGCTTCTTGGCGCGAATAAGGTTGATGATTGCGCGCCATCCACAACACATTTTCCGAAAATCCGGCATGGGGTAAGGGATAGGTAGTGATTTTTTGCTTGTGATGGACGGAGAAAACAAACAAAGGTAGAGAAGAAAGAATGACCAAACCTTTCATCATGCGATCTTCTAAAGAGTCATTTTCGGGATTTTGATCTTGTCCAAATAATTTTAAAACTTCAATTTGCATCGCATTTAATAAATTCGCAGTGCGGTAATTGGAGAAAACTAAAGAGTTGGAGTAATGGTGTTTGATCACATACTGGAATTCTTTGAGTTGTTGAGGTGTGGGTAATTGACCAAAGATGAGTAAAAACGCAGTGATTTCATAGCCACAAATAGTTGGCATGCTTTTTTCGAGTTTCACTAAATCAGCAACGGAGTACCCGCGATAAATCAGTTCACCTTCAATGGGTTTTTTATCATTATCGATTAACTCATAACCGATCACATCACAAATGCGGGTTAAATCAACTTTCACGCCTGTCCCATTTTCATTGCGCAAGCCTTGTTTGACATGATATTGAGCATATAATTCGGGATTAATTGTGTTATAGGTCTCATTTGCTTGATAAACTTCTTTTAAATTTGCACTCATGTTTATTGGATTCCTTTCCTGCGTGTTTGACAGTATAACAGAGGAATGAACTAAAAATGTAAATAGAACTACAAATATTACATTTAATGAAAGATTTTGCATAAACTTTGAAAGAAATTTGATATGATGAAAACCACAAATTAAAAAGAGGAGTGAATGAAACGATGCAACTGAACTTGACGCAAAAAATCCTCAATGCGCATATTGAGGATCAAAACCCTACTTTTGCAACTCCAGTAGAAGTGAAAATTGATCAAACATTGACGCAAGACGCTACCGGAACGATGGCGTATATCCAACTTGAAGCAATGGGAGTGGATCAAGTAAAAACAGAATTATCAGTCTCTTATGTTGATCACAATACTTTGCAATCCGGCTTTATGAACGCCGATGACCATGCTTATCTTCAATCGATCGCCGCTAAACATGGCGTGTTATATTCCCGAGTCGGAAATGGGATTTGTCATCAAGTCCACTTAGAACGATTTGCTAAACCGGGAAAGACCTTGATTGGTTCGGATTCCCATACCCCAACAGCAGGGGCAATGGCTTGTATCGCTATGGGGGCGGGAGGGCTTGACGTTGCGAAAGCTATGGCAGGTCTTCCTTATACAATTCCTTATCCCCAAGTTGTTGAAGTTCGTTTAGAAGGAAAACTTAATCATGGGGTATCGGCAAAAGATATTATTTTGGAATTATTAAAACGCCGCACTGTAAAAGGTGGCGTGGGGAAAGTGTTTGAATATACCGGATCGGGAGTTCAACATTTAAGCGTTTATCAGCGCGCAACGATCACCAACATGGGGGCAGAACTAGGAGCAACAACTTCGATTTTCCCATCCGACCAGCGCACCCTTGAATTTTTAAAACAACAAAAACGCGAACAAGATTGGATTGAACTGGCTGCTGATCCTGGATGTATTTATGATGATTTAGAAATCATTGATCTGTCGACACTTCGTCCGGCAGTTGCTTGCCCGAATTCTCCAGATGCAGTTTCTCCTATCGATGACTTGCTCCATAGAAAAATAGACCAAGTCGCAATTGGTTCTTGTACAAACTCGGGTTTTGAAGACTTGATGAAAGTTGCATCAATTCTTAAAGGCAAAACGATCGCACCCAATGTATCGCTTGTCGTATCTCCGGGAAGTCGTCAAGTGTTGATAAAACTGATGGAAAATGGGGCTTTACAGACATTTGTTCAAGCTGGAGCGCGTATTTTGGAATGCACTTGTGGACCTTGTATTGGAATGGGGCAATCCCCAAAATCAAACGGGGTCTCTTTAAGAACATTTAACCGAAATTTTTATGGTCGTTCTGGAACAAATTCGGCCGGGGTTTATTTAGTCAGCCCAGAAGTCGCAGCTGCTAGTGCGATTGCGGGAGAGTTTGCTGATCCAACTAATTTAGATTATCAGGATCACGATTTTGAAATGGTTGATTATGTAGATGATTCAATGATTCTTTTACCTTCTAGTCATCCAGAAGATGTAGAGATCGTGCGCGGTCCAAATATTAAACCATTACCGTTAAATGATGAATTGGCGGATTCCTTTACTAAAAAAGTGGTGATTAAACTTGGCGATAACATCACGACGGATCACATTGCGCCAGCCGGTGCAGAAGTTTTACCTTATCGTTCGAATATCGAAAAACTTTCTACTTTCGTGTTTAGAAACAATAAAGAAGGATTTGATCAAATCTGTAAAGCGAATCATGGGGGAATTATTGTTGCCAAAGAAAACTATGGTCAAGGAAGCAGTCGGGAACACGCCGCATTAGCACCGATGTATTTAGGAATTAAAGCGGTCATCGCTAAATCATTTGCGCGCATCCATTTAGCAAATTTGATTAATTTTGGCATCTTGCCATTCACATTTAAAAATCCTTGTGATTACGATACGATCGATGAGATGGATGAGCTTGAATTTAAAAATTTAAAACAATTGGACCCTAAAAAAACATATGTCATAATGAATTTGACCAAAAATCTTGAATATGAATTGACTTGTCAATTTGATGAACATGATGTTCCAACTTTACAAGCAGGGGGAACACTTAATTTCATTCGCAAAATGCAAAACGAGTAAACCGAAAAGCAATCATTCAAGGTCAGGTCTAGAAAGAGGATCAATATATGGAGGGAATTATTAAATTGATCATTTTCGCATTATTGTTGTTGATTATCATTTTATTGATCGTCAATAACATTCGCATCGTACCGCAAGCGACAGCTTATGTTGTAGAACGACTTGGCGGATACTATGCAACGTGGGATGTTGGTTTACATATCAAAGTACCACTGATTGATCGAGTGGCTAAAAAAGTTACGCTCAAAGAACAAATTTCAGACTTTGAGCCACAAGCGGTGATTACCAAAGATAATGTCACAATGCAAATTGATACAGTTGTCTTCTTTCAAATTACAGATCCGAAACTGTATGCCTATGGTGTCGAAAACCCGCTTATGGCTATCGAAAATTTAACGGCAACAACATTACGAAATATTATCGGGGATATGGAGCTCGATGAAACATTAACATCTCGTGAAATCATCAATACTCAAATGCGCTCCGCATTAGATATCGCTACCGATCCCTGGGGAATTAAAGTAACGCGTGTAGAACTAAAAAATATCATTCCACCAACTGCAATTCGCGAAGCAATGGAAAAACAAATGAAAGCGGAACGCGAACGCCGGGAAACGATTCTGGTTGCAGAAGGGGAAAAGAAATCGGCAATTTTGATTGCTGAAGGTAAAAAAGAATCGATGATTTTGGATGCTGAAGCCGCAAAACAAGCGGAGATTTTAAAAGCGGAAGCTCAAAAAGAAAAAATGATCCGTGAAGCAGAAGGTCAAGCGGAAGCAATATTGAAAGTTCAACAAGCCAATGCCCAAGGAATTCGGTTCTTAAAAGAAGCAGGGGCAGACCAAAGCGTACTTGCCCTCAAGAGCTTTGAAGCGATGACGAAAGTGGCTGATGGTAAAGCAACGAAGATTATTATTCCATCGGATATGCAAGATATGGCAGGATTAATTACTTCTGCTGTTGAAATCGCAAAAGGACAAAATAGTTAACCTCAACGCTCTAGCCGATTGACCATTCTAGGCTAGAGCGTTTTAGATATCACCAATAAAACGAATACGATATAATTGAAATAAGTTTTATTAGAGATCCCAAAATTATTATTAATGGATTGAATCACGAATGGGTAAAAAAAAGAAAGAATAATCAATTAGAAAGGAAGATCATAAAATGGATAAAATCATATTTTTGTGGTTAATCTTGCTCATCATTTTTGTTGTGATTGAAGCAGCAACGGTGAACTTGACAACAATATGGTTTGCCGGAGGAGCGCTCGTTGCTTTAATTTTCTCATTATGTGGATTGAATCTCATTTGGCAAGTTGCTGCTTTTTTGTTGGTTACAATTCTTTTGTTGATCTTTACAAAGCCGATTGTTCAAAAGCACTTTAACAATAAGCTGATCCCGACAAATATCAATGCAATGATGGGCAAGCAAGCGATCGTGACTGAACAAATTGATAATGTACATGAAACGGGCGCGATTCAAGTGGATGGGTTAACGTGGACTGCTCGTGCAGTCGATCAACAAATTATTGAAGTGGGAAGTGTTGTTGAAGTGATGGAAGTAAAAGGGGTAACGCTTTTTGTACAACCTTCTATTCACAATTAGAATCTTTAGACTTCGCATTGACCCCAAATCAATAGACATTGATAGAACTGTCGATACATGAATCGGCAGTTTTATTTTGATTATGTATGCGCTTTGATGAATTGAAACAAAAAACATCCAAATTTGGATTTAGATTTTGTATCTTGAGGATGAAAGAAAAACAAAAATATGAATACCAATAAACAAGAAGAGAGAATGAAGGTCATGAGTAATCAGATACAAGTATTAAAACCAGAAAAATTAGATATTATTCAATCCGCAAAGAAAAAAGCAATTTTTTTAGATCTCGATGGAACATTTTGGGATCGCCAAATTGTTCCAAATTCAGCTTGGCGTGCTGTCAATCAAGCACGTGAAAATGGCCATTTAGTCTTCGTGAATACGGGAAGACCAGCCCATTTTATTCCGCAGTTTTTATGGGATGCAAAATTAGATGGTTATTGTTTAGCGGCAGGGATGGATTTATATGCTAAAGATCAACATTTGGTTTCGTTCTTTGTAAAACCAGAACTGACGAAGAAAATGGTCCAATATTTAGAAGAACATGATTTTGGATATGCCCTAGAAACGGCAAAAGGAATTTACGAGACCCAACAATATATCGATCGTCATGATCAGTATTTCCAAAAGAAAGGAATGGAAATCAAAGGAAATCGGCATTTGATGTCTGAAATTACAGAAGAAGCTTATAACTACGTTTTAAAAATTTCCTTTAATGCCGATACAGAAAAACCACTTAGAGATGCAGCGGCCGAAATTGGATTTGATATTTTAGAGTACCGTCATCGCTTTAACCCGGAAGGGGATGATAGTGATTTCTATCGAGGTGAACTCACTTGGAATGCCCATAATAAAGCGAATGCAATGGAAACTGTTTTATCGGCAATGAATTTAGATCGTGATCAATATGTCATTGTTGCAATTGGCGATGCTGAAAATGATATTCCCATGCTTGAAGCGGCCGACTTTGCGATTTGTATGGGTCATGCCAACGAGGAAGTTGAAGCTGTTTCAGATGTTAAAACAACGTTATGTCAAGACGATGGCATTTGGAATGCATTTGCATTGTTACAAGTTTTATAAAAAGATTAATCATTAAAGAACAATGAGGAGGGGAAACTCTCCTTTTTTGTTTGGATGAAGTTATTTTGTAAAAAGTACAATTTTCAAAAGAATTAAAAATTGGCAAGTTTAAAGCATAAATTCAAAAAATGAATCACAATGAAACAAGAATAACGATTATTTACATAAATTGTTGAAAAAGTTACAATTTAATTGACATATGTTTTCAATCCTTCTAAAATCAGCTTAAATTCAGCGACAATGAAGGAACGAGTAAAATCGGGAATTGTTTAGAGAGCTTCTGGTGGGTGGAAAGAAGTCATGAACCGTTTTGAAACACATTCTGGAGTCGGATTCAGGAAATGGAATCCCGGAGTCCCCGTTATCGGATGTACTGTTCAACAGTCGTAGAGGCTACTTTCGTGAGGAAGTAGTAAATAAAGGTGGGAACACGGAATTTACTTTCGTCCTTTGGGATGGAAGTTTTTTTTATTCAAAGACACGATCATAACGAAACGATCGCGTTTAAAAATCAATCAACAATCTTTCCTCTAAAGCAAATAAGAGAAAGAGAAAAGGAAGATACTTTATGGAATTAAGAACACCACTAGGAAATTCAGATCGGCTTGCAAAAGAAGTGAGAAAACGAAAAGAGCTTTGTGATCGAATCCAACATGTATTTGACCAATTTGGATTTGAAGAAGTACAAACGCCGGCATTGGAATACTATCAAACATATAATCAAGCTTTTGCGACGTTACAAGATCGCAAGATGATTAAGTTATTTGATGAAAATCAAGATATCGTCACGATGCGGATGGATATGACGGTACCTATAGCTAGATTAGCAGCCACTTCTTTAAAAAATGCGCAAGTCCCTTTACGTTTATCGTATTTATCCGATGTTTGGAAAGTAAGAAAAGCATTTACAGGGCGCAAAAGTCAAACGCTTGATTGTGGAGTAGAGTTAATTGGTTCTAAAGATGATGCGCAAATTCTCGTTTGTGCGTTGGAAGCACTTGAAGCAAGTGGTTTAAATAATTACAAAATCGAATTATCCGATGCCAGATTATTACAAGTTCCGGCAATGAAGTGTTTTGAACAAGCAGCAGATATCGCAAGACTTGCTGATTTAATCGATCGCAAATCGATGGTTGAACTTAGTGAGTTTTTAGACCAATTCGATTTGGATGAAAGCAATCGTCAATACTTTTTAAATCTTCCTTTATTGGATGGCGGACTGGAAGTGTTTAAACAGGCAAAAGAACTTGCCCAAGATGAAGAAACGATTCAAACGCTTCAAGATTTAGAAGCACTTGGTCGTTTTTTACAAGAATTAGGCTATGGCGATTATATTCAATTCGATTTAGGTAAACTTCCACATTTGAATTATTACACAGGCATAATTTTTGAAGCTTTTGTTCCTGGTGTGAGCGGCTCGGTTTTATCTGGTGGTCGCTATGACAATTTGATGGCAAGTTTTGGCCGCCCCTTACCTGCAATTGGGTTCGCATTTAAAATCGATCCGCTTGTTGAATTATTAGACACGCTAAAAGATCGAAAGATTCTCGTGATTCGTTATCCAGCTGCATGTGCAAAAGAGGCATATATCATGGCCAAACAAAAACGCCAAGAAGAACCTGTTGCTTTATTGTTGGATGATCATCAAACAAAGATTGTTGTGGAAAGAGAGGTACGACCATGAGTTTACGTATTGCTTTAACGAAAGGTCGTCTAGAAGATCAAACGCTAACGATGTTAGAACAAGCCGGTTACGGCACGCAAAACGTTCGCAATAAAGGACGAGCTTTAGTTTTATCCGATACAAAAAAAGACATTGATTATATTTTGGTTAAATCCAATGATTGCATCACTTATGTCGAACATGGCGTCGCTGATCTAGGGGTCGTCGGCAAAGATACTTTAATGGAAAACGAGGGCGAAGATTACTTTGAAATGCTAGATCTTCAAATGGGAAAATGTTGCTTTATCGTCGCTTCATTACCCCAAGCGAATTTATTTGCGAAAAAAGGGCAAATTCGGATCGGGACGAAATATCCGCATGTCGCTCGGAGCTATTTCTTATCCAAAAATATGGATGTAGAAATTATTAAAATCGATGGTTCGGTCGAACTTTCCCCATTGATCGGGCTAGTGGATGGCATTGTCGACATTATGGAAACAGGCAGTACGCTGAAAGCCAATGGCCTTGTCGTATTAGATGTCTGTGCTCAAATATCGGCGCGTGTCATTGTGAATAAAGCGAGTTGGAAACTTAAAAAAGAAGAAATTATTGCGGTTCTTGCAGATTTAAAAAAGGCGGTGGATGAACGTGCTTAAACCTTATTTACAACAAAACAAAACAGAATTAGCAAACTATTTAGCATCACGGGCATATGAAATTCGCCCCGAAACGCTCATCGCAACGAGTGAAATTTTGGAGGATGTTCGTCAAAACAAAGATCAAGCGCTCAAAAAGTACACAAAACGCTTTGATGGCATTGCATTAGAACAATTTCGAGTCGCTCAAGAGGTCATTGAACAACAAGCGAAAAAAGCTGACCCGTTTTTTGTACAAGCATTAAAAGAAGCAGCGCAAAACATCACCTTCTATCACCAAAAACAAAAACGCAAAGGTTATCGCTTGGATGGTGAAGATGGGGTTTATTTAGGACAAATGATTTTTCCTTTAGAATCCGTAGGAATTTATGTTCCTGGGGGCAGAGCATTATATCCATCTTCAGTTTTGATGAATGCCATTCCCGCTAAAATTGCGGGAGTAAAACGAATCGTCATGACGACTCCTCCAAATGCCGATGGCCTACTTGCCCCCAATCTAGCTGCAGCGGCCATTGTTGCCGGGGTCAGCGAGATTTATACCGTGGGTGGTGCCCAAGCAATTGCCGCTTTAGCGTATGGGACTCAGTCAATTCAACCTGTAGATAAAATTGTAGGACCGGGCAATACGTATGTTGCTGCCGCCAAAAAACTAGTTTATGGCAAAGTCGATATTGACATGATTGCCGGACCAAGTGAAATACTCGTCATTGCGGATGAACATGCAAATCCGGCATTTGTTGCGGCAGATTTATTGTCGCAAGCGGAACATGATCCGTTGGCTTGTTCAATTTTGATTTCGACAGATCAAAACATGATTGATGCAGTCAATGTCGAATTACGCAAACAAACAGAACAATTACCTAAAAAAGAAATTATCGAACAATCTTTAGCAAATTATGGAACGAGCATTTTAGCAAATTCCATTGAAGATGCGATTGCGATTGCCAATGAAGTGGCGCCAGAACATTTGGAATTACAAGTCCAAAATGCCGACCAATATCGAACCTTGTGTCGAAATGCAGGATCGATTTTCCTTGGTTATACAACTTGTGAAAGTATAGGAGACTATTTTGGTGGAACCAATCACGTTTTACCAACCTCACAAACAGCACGCTTTTCTTCACCTCTTTCTGTCGATGATTTTGTGAAGAAATCTTCATATCTTTATTACTCGCAAGAAGCATTGGTCAAACATGGCCAGAAAATTGTCAAAATGGCGCAAGAAGAAAATTTAGATGCGCATGCCAATGCAATCGCTATTCGATTAAACCAATATGAAACAAAATAAAACGAAAGGGGGAGAACGGATGAGTGTTCTTTATCAAGCTCATGTTCAAAAAGGAATCTTGTTAAATGCCAATGAAAGTTCGAATGAACCATCCCAAATGATCTTAGATCAGATTGTGCAAGATTTAAAAGATGGACATCTCAATCGTTATCCAGATGATCAAGCAACCCAGCTCGTGCAAGCATTCGCAAAGTTATACGATCTCGATGCCAAGGGGATTTTAGCGGGGAATGGGAGTGATGCAACTTTACAAATCATGATCAACTCACTTTGTCGTCAAGACCGCCCTTTAGTCACGCTAAAACCTGATTTTGGTATGTACGACTTTTATGCAAGTGCAATGCAAAGCAAGGTATATGCGTATTCAACAAATTGGCAAGGGGAATTTGATGTTCAAGCATTGATTCAATTTGCCAAAGATAAACAAGCGGGATTAGTCTTATTTTCTAACCCCAATAATCCAACAGGGCATCAAATTGATCGGCAAACTCTTTTATCTATGGCTAAAGGACTTGATCCGATTGTCTTGGCAGTGGATGAAGCATATATGGATTTTTCCGATCAAAGTTTATTGGACCAAGTGCAATCTTTAGACAACGTTATTGTGACAAGAACTTTATCTAAAGCTTGGGGACTAGCGGGAGTTCGTTGTGGTTTTTTAATTGCGAATACCAAACTAGTCGAACAACTCGCCAAGTGGCGTGTCGTTTATTCAGTTTCGACCCTTGATCAAATTGCTGCGCAAGCCGGTCTTGCTCATGTTGAAGTGAAAGATGAATATGTCGTTTGTATCCAACAAGAAATAAAACGAATTCAACAACAACTTGACAAAGTGCCACTTTTAAAAGTGGGAGAGATGCATGCCAATTTTTATGCGATTAGCTTTGTTGATGAGCAAGGCAATCGTGATCTCTGGCGCAATGTCCAATTAGAAAAAATTTTTGTTCAACATAATATCCAAGTGCGTACTTGGCCAAATCATGAACGGATTCGAATCACGATTGGTTTACCCCAACAAAACGATCTCGTTTTGAAATTGATTCAAGCAAATTGATCTTGCCAGGATAGCCATGAAAGTTCTTTTAGTCAAAATAAACAAAGTAGGATTTGAAAGGAAATATGTATGAGAGAAACACAACTGCAACGGAATACAAAAGAAACCCAAATCGATCTTTCAATCTCTCTAGATGAAGATCAAGCTACAAGTTATGTTTCAACGCCGATTGGCTTTTTTAATCACATGTTAGAGCTGTTCAGTTTTCATTCTAATATTTCAATTGATCTAGAAGCCCAAGGCGATGTTGATGTCGATGATCACCATTTAATCGAAGATACTGGGATTCTTTTAGGCCAAGCGCTAAAAAAAGCTTTAGGGGATAAACGAGGCATTGCTCGTTATGGAAATTGTCGCCTGCCTATGGATGAGGCTTTAGCGCAAGTGGATCTTGATTTTTCCGGACGTCCTTATCTCGTTTTTGAATGTGAATTTCATCGTGAGAGTATTGGCGTTTTTTCTACAGAAATGGTCGAAGAATTTTTACGAGCATTCGCATTTAATGCAGGGATGACTTTGCATATCCATGTCTATGGAAAAAATGATCACCACCAAATCGAAGCAATTTTTAAAGGGCTCGGTCGAGCAATCAAACAAGCGGCCGCTATTGAATCAGATCGCTTACCTTCAACAAAAGGAGTATTAGAATGATTGGAATTATTGATTATGGAATGGGAAATCTCCACTCTGTTTACTCGGCTTGTCAATACTTAGAATTAGAGGCCATCATTTCGGCAGATCCACAACAATTAGAACGATGCGAACGCTTAATATTACCCGGCGTGGGAGCATTTGGGGATATGATTAACATGTTAACAAGTAGTGGTTTGTACGATTGGTTGAAAGAACAAGTTGAAATTTGTCATAAACCTTTACTGGGAATTTGTTTGGGAATGCAGGCTTTATTTGATCGCTCCTTCGAATATGGTGAATATGAAGGCATTCACTTTATGAAAGGCGATATTTGCCCATTAGAGTCTTTACAAGTCCATGAAAAAGGAAAAGAAGTTGTGCTAACGGTGCCACAAATCGGTTGGAATAAGCTGTTCTTTTCTAGTGATTTTGCACTCGCTGATGAATTAGAGGTAGATCCTTATGTTTATTTTGATCACTCATATGCCTTGATGCATTGGGATCCAATCAATTTAAAAGCCTATGCGCAATATGGTCCTTATATTATTCCGGCTATTTTAATTCAAGATAATGTGATGGGATGTCAGTTCCACCCAGAAAAATCCGGACCGACAGGGCTAAGAATTTTGGAATGGTTTGGAAAGGAGTTTTGCGTATGATCCTCTTACCCGCAATCGATATTTTAGAAGGTAAGCCAGTTCGCTTACGGCAAGGAGACTATAACCAAGCAAACCAAGTCGCTGCTTCTGTTTTAGAAACAGCACAGTCATTTGCGGCAAGTGGGGTGACGTGGGTACATTTAGTCGATTTAGATGGGGCAAAAGCAGGACGGCCGATCAATGATGCCCTCATTTTACAAACCGCCCAAGCACTCTCGATCCCTGTTGAAGTTGGTGGTGGAATTCGTAACGAAAGCCAAGCACGCATGTATTTAGATGGAGGAGTAGAGCGTGTCATTCTTTCTACAGCTGCGTTGGCTGATTTAAATTTAGTCAAACGTCTAGCAAAAGACTATCCAGGCAGAATTGCGGTGGGATTAGATTGTAAAGATTCTCGCGTCAAAGTTTCCGGTTGGTTAGAAGATGGTGGAGTGATGATTGAAGACGCTGTGCAAATGATGGAAGAAGCAGGAATTCAAACGCTGATTGTGACCGACATTTGTCGAGATGGCATGTTAAGTGGACCAAGTTATGAGTTGTATCGAAAACTTTCAAAATTAACAACTTGTGATCTCATTGCGAGTGGTGGAATTGCAAGTTTAGAAGATTTAGAACAACTTGAAAAAGAGGGCAATGTTGTCGGGGCGATTACCGGAAAAGCAATTTATTCGGGCGCCATTGATTTAAAGCCAGCTTTGATGATGTTAAACAAAGCGAAAGGAAAGTAAATATGCTTACCAAACGAATTATTCCATGTCTTGATGTTCGCGATGGCAAAGTGGTTAAAGGGATTAACTTTGTGGGGATCAAAGAAGTCGGAGATCCGGTCGAACTTGCCAAAAAATATAATGATCAGCGCGCTGATGAGCTAGTTTTTTTAGATATCACAGCAACCTATGAAGGGCGTAAAACGATGGTTGATGTCGTTAGACGTGTTGCCCAACAAGTGTTTATTCCTTTAACTGTTGGCGGGGGAATTTCTTCAATCGAACAAATCCGGGATTTATTACATAGTGGTGCCGATAAAATTTCTTTAAATTCAGCCGCCTTAGATCATCCGGAATTGATTGAACAAGCAGCTAAAGTTTATGGTGCCCAATGTGTTGTTTTAGCTATTGATGCGAAAAAAATGCCCGATGGTTCATGGCATTGCTTTAAAGCAGGAGGTCGTGTGGATACTGGCATAGATGCAGTCGAATGGGCTAAAAAAGCAACCGCACTAGGTGCTGGAGAAATTTTATTAACGAGTATGGATGCCGATGGAACGAAAAAAGGTTTTGATCTTGAACTCTGTCGTGCAATTAAACAAGCGGTCAACGTTCCCGTTATTGCTTCAGGTGGTTGTGGCCAAGTAGAACACTTTGCCCAAGTGTTTGAAGAAGATGTCGCCGATGCAGCGTTAGCGGCTTCTTTATTCCACTATAACGAATTAAGCGTAAGGGACGTGAAAGAACATTTAAAACAGAGAGGAGTCGAAGTTCGATGATCGATCTCGATTTTAAAAAATGTAATGGGCTAATTCCGACAATTGTTCAAGATGTGCATGATGGGACAGTGTTGATGTTGGCCTATATGAATGAAGAAGCGCTGCAAAAAACGCTTGAAACCGGGAAAGCGACGTTTTGGTCGCGCAGTCGCAATGAACTTTGGACAAAAGGGGAAACATCAGGCAATTTCCAACTCGTGAAAAAGATTTATAAAGATTGCGACGAAGATACCTTGTTACTTCAAGTCGAAAGTGTAGGACCAGCTTGTCATACTGGCAATCGAAGTTGTTTCTATCGCTTATTAGAAAAACAGCCTAACTCATGATTGTTTTAGAGATCAAGAAAGGAGAAGAAATGGAACAAAACGAATTTGAAGTCTTGTATCAAACGATTATGGATCGTAAAGAAAATCCCCAAGAAGGATCATATACGGCATATTTGTTTGAAAAAGGCGAAGATAAAATCTTAAAAAAAGTCGGTGAAGAGTGCACGGAGGTTGTGATTGCTTCTTTAAATCAAACGAAAGAAGATTTAGTCAATGAAATGGCGGATCTCATTTATCACTTAACAGTTTTGATGGCGCAAAAAGGCGTTTCAATGGCAGATGTGGAAGCAGAACTCGCCAAACGTTCAGAAAAAAAGCATAATTTAAAAGCCGAGCGAAAACCGATTACCAACTATTAAGCACTGAAAGAATTAAATCAATCTATATATAAATAGAAAACCGTCCAAATCAATTGAATTATTTTGGACGGTTTTTAATTACATGATATTGATAAAGAACGAAATCAAAATTGGAACCATAAACGAGCAGATTACGCCATTGAATACAGATAAAACGACGGTTTCTTCGTTGGTATATTTTAAAATGATCGGCAAGGTCGTATCTTCACTCGTTGCGCCAGCGGGAGCGATGCAAGTGTAGCGATTAAAATGAATAGCGAGAAATGGAATGATCATGAAGGAAAACATCTCACGCATTAGATTGCTCATAAAAGCAATACTGCCTATTTCAGCAGTCGCTAATTCACTAAGGGTAACACCAGCTAAACTATACCAACCTAAGCCACTAGCAATCGCAGTGCCATAACCGATCGGCATTTTTAAAATTAAAGAACAAATAAAGCCCCCTAATATGGAACCAATGATAACTCCAATAGGGATGATGAAAATCTTCACATGATATTCTTTGATTTTAGAAAAAATGCCTTTTTGCATCCCGATGCTAATGCCAACGGAAAACATGAGGACATATAATACGATATCTTTATTTTCTATGATCACATTGAGTGGGGGCAGTTCGGCTCCAGACATTCCATAAAAGAGTCCGAGAATCAATGCTAAAATCATGACTAAAACAATCATTCATACACCTCATTTTTCTTGAGAATTATCTCTTTTTTCCATAAATTTTTTAGTTAAAACATAGACGATTAGAATGGACAATACGGTGGGGATGAAAAAGAACAATAAACTGGATAGCCCTAATGAAGATAGATTACTCATAAAGTTTTGATCTTTTCCTAATGTTGCGCCCATCGAGAGAATCAACAGAAAAGTACATGCAAGAGAGATAAATTCGTTTTCCTTTTTTGCCCGATTTGGTACGAGGAATCGTCCGGCCAGAATACCAAAACACATAATAATTAAAACATCCACAAAATATCCCCCTTCATTTCAAAAAAGCATTGCACATTGTATCAAAAATTATAGATAAAATGAACTTTCCTTACTAACGATTCATTTCTGTGAAAGACTTGCCTATTCTTAGGCGAAAAGAATTCGCTATCGTGAAATTGAGGTAGAGAATGAAGAAAACTCAGCTTGAATTCGTACGATAGGAAAACTTTCAAAAATAAAGTCAACAGAACACGAAAAGAAATGTCGTAATCGAGAGGTTGAAGGATTTCTGAAATAATTGAATGGATCATTTACACACCGCTAATGATTGGAGGTGTGTTTTTTAGTTAAGCAAAATGCAAAGAAACATTAGGAAATTGTTTCGATTTTAGCTCGTAAGATTTAACGATTGTTCTTTAAATTAAGATTCAAGGAGTTTTTAATCTTATGAAACAATACTTAATCATTAGTATCGGTATGATTTTATTTGGTTTGAGTTCAACTTATTTGATCGAATTTATAAATCATTGGTTTTTATTGGGGTGCTTTGCGATCTTTTGTAGTTCTGTATTTGTACTTTTTGCCCAATCCCCAAAAGAAGCGATTGTTTTCTATTTGATGTATAGCGTATCGTTTCTTCTTTCAAGATATTTACTGACTAGTTTTGATTTAGCCCCTGTTTTCTATTTCACCACAATTAGTGGTCTTGCTTGTTTGACTATTTTATTTTTGACGCGCCCGGGTGTGAAAATGAATGCTTTACGTTCTTTTGCGGCCCTTGTTTTTATTTTATTTTTAATGAATCAGCCACGATCGGTTTTTTATATTGGTTTAGTGATCGGCATATTGACGTTTGTGAATTTGAGTTTACAAGCAAGTCGTACAGATTTTTCTAAAAAACGCTTCTGGAAAGATCGTACGGCGCATCGAAACTTTCAAGAAAGAATTGCCGCAAGAAATCGATTGACAACCTTGTTGATCGTGCAAAGTGTTTGCGCGGAATATAACAAATTGGATAATTATCAATATAATTCGAAAACGCCATTGCTTTAGTGTAAAAGTGGTGTTGTATATAAATTAATAATGTCAATCTTACGTCTTTGTGATTCATTTGAATCACGGTCAAATCTTTGTTTGGTCATGTTAGAATAAAAGTAGTTTGAAAAAACAAACTCATTGATTGATTCAATATCGAATAAACGATTCGTTAAATAGAAAGGGAATAAATATGGAACATTTAATTCTTGTTGTCGAAGACGATCAGGGTCTTCGCGAAGCAATTAATATTTATTTGAAAAGCCAACAATACAAAACAGTGTTAGCAGAAAATGGAATGGAAGGATTACAACAATTGGATAAATTGGGCGATCAAGTGCATCTTGCGATTGTCGATTTAATGATGCCAGTCATGGATGGTTTGACGATGATTCAAGAAGTACGCAAACGTTATGATTTTCCAATCATCATTCTTTCTGCCCGTTCAGAAGAAGTGGATAAAATTAACGGTTTAACGATGGGTGCGGATGACTATTTAACAAAACCATTCTCATCGATGGAATTATTAGCGCGTGTTAATGCCGCTTTACGTCGTTATGATCGGTTCTTGGAAATGAAAACGACAGGTGTGGATGATAAAAAAGCAGAACTGTTAGTCAATCGAGGTCTGGAACTGAATACCTTAACGAAAGAAGTTCGTGTGGATGGCAAAGAAGTCCATTTGACACCAAAAGAATTTTTAATTCTTGAACTGTTGATGCGTAATCCTGGACGAGTATTTTCTGCTGCCGAAATCTATGAATCAATTTGGAAAGAAGATGCCCTGTCCACAGAAACGATTACCGTTCATATCCGTAAATTACGAGAAAAAATTGAAGAAAATCCAAAAAAACCGGTTTATTTACAAGTTGTCTGGGGCTTGGGCTATAAACTGCGTCGTGACTAATGAAAAATAAAAAGAATTTTTGGTTTACCTCATTGATCGTTGTACTCACTGTTGTGATCTCGGTTTTAGCCAGTCAAATTACCGGACGAATCGTCATCTCGCAAAACTCGCAACGCATTTATTTAGTGAATTCACTCCAACAATATTTAGAACAAAATGCGGTATCGCGATTGCGAAGTTTAGATTCACAAGCACAATGGTTGAATGTGGAAGAGGATGCTCCTCAAGAAGTTCAGGATTATATTGCGGAAACATTGACGACATCCATTCGTTTAAGTGACGATCAACTATCAAAAGATAGTAACTTAGCGTGGATTATTCATATGCGTGTCGATGGTGTTGACCATGAATATACGCATAACTGGAAAGATTCATACAACATGGAAACCGGAGCCCTCGATTACACGATTCGTAAAAGCGGAAATAAGATTTCCTATTCGGGTTTGAATTATCCAACGCAAGCTTTCAATGCGAAAAAGACAATTCTTGTTCCGCCATCGATCGTTCCGACAAAACGTTTAGGTTCACAAAAAGGTGCCGAATATTCGTATTCATTTAACCTTCCTAATGATTTTTCGATACGTTATTACATTCCGTCAAATATTAAACCCAATGCGGGAGTGATCGCACGGACTTGCGAGAACATGGATGTCAGAAACTTCTTTTTCGCTCTTTTTGCGGGAAGTGGAGTTTTAGCGGCGATCGTTATTCTGACGAAGTGGAAATATGAAGAAGAAACTTTCATGTTGGCACATTTACGCAATATGAAAGCAATATTTGCATGGTTGACCATGGGGATATCGATTTATGGTGTGGCGTCTATTTTATATGCGCTTGCCGTCTTTAAAGCGAGTGGCACACTGAATCAATTGCTTCAAAGTTTTGGTCTAACGATTACACAAGCAGAAGTAACGGCTTTTGGAACTATACTTGTTGGTTGGATGGTTTTATATCAACTGATCACGTTGGCTTTGTTGTATATCAAATCCATTTTCTCGCAAGGCATCGTGCGTTATTTACAACACGATACCTTAGTTGCGCAGATTTTAAAAAATAGCCAAGTCAACCTTGCACAAGTGATGAGTTCTTCAACAAACAATACTTCGATTTTCCAAATCTTTGTTTTGGGCAGTATTTTAATGGTTATTGTTTGTGCGCTCATTGCCGGTTTTGGCATGGTCTTTGGATCAATTGGATTGATTATTGGCTTTGTCTTTGGGGTCTTGTTATGTTGCGGCTTTTTATGGGGCGTCTATAGCAAGATGGATCAAAGCTATCAAAAAGTTTATCAAGCGAGTCAAAAACTAGCGAACGGTCATTTTAATGATTTAGAAGAACAAGAAATTGGATTGTATCAACCGTTATATAACTTGTTGGTCGAGACATCGAATAGTTGTCAAGAAGCGGTCAAAGAAGGTCTAGCGAGTCAGATTTCTAAAACGCAATTGATTTCGAATGTCTCACACGATTTAAAAACACCAGTAGCCGGCATTCAAAGCTATGCCGAACTGATTTCTTTATCCGATAACATGGATGATATTCATGAGTATTCAAAACGGTTAACGGGATATTCAGAACGTCTAACCGATTTGATCACCGACTTATTTGATGTTGCAAGAGCAACGAGTGGTGATATTGTCCTTGAACAAATTGATTTGGATTTAAGCGAACTGATTATGCAGGTTGCTGCGGAATGGACCGATCAGTTTGACGAAAAACAATTGACACTTGTGATGAATTTACAACCGAATGCCCTAGTGCATTTAGATCCGGGTAAAACGGTTCGCATTATCGAAAACTTATTATCCAATATTTATAAATACGCGATGAAAAATACCCGTGTATTTGTTGATTTGTATGAACGAGAAGGTTTCTGCCATGTAATCTTTAAAAACATCTCTAGTACGCAAATGAATTTTACACCTGAATCGATTGTTGAACGATTTACAAGAGGCGATGCTTCCCGACATGAGAAGGGCAGTGGACTTGGACTTGCGATCGTCAAAAGTTTCACGGAAATTCAACAAGGATCCTTTGAAGTTCAAACAGATGGCGATTTATTTAAAGCAGTCATGATTTTTGAAGCGCCACTTATGGCCAAGATGGCCAAAGAGGCTAGGGAAAAAGAATTTGCGAATCGACCTGAATCGATGCCTGATTTACCTCCAATGCCACCATTAGAAGAGTCATTATCTGATACGAGCAATGTCGATCCTATTCAAGTGAATGAGTCCATCATGACTAAAGATGAACCATTACTCGAACATGAAGAAGCTTCTAGTTCAAATGCAAAGGACAATGATGTCATTCAAGAAATGATCAACGAAAATGCTGAAAGTTTACCTGTTGAAAAGATTAGTGAACAAGATCAGCAATCGCAAGAAAATACAGAAGAGATTCCGGCTCTACCTGTAGTTGATGTGGAGGCTATAATTCAAGCGATTCGCGATTTACATCAACGAAAAGTTCAACAACAACAAGAGTATGAAGTCGAAACCGATGTGTTACGCAAGGCTTCCTTGAAATCATCAATAACTGAACTTGAACGCATGGAAAAAGAAGCAATTGCGCAAGCAAAACAAGACATTGAACCAAAATCAGATTTGCAAAGTGATGAATCTATTGATTTGCAAGAGTGGACAAAATGGAAAACATTCATCAAAGAAATAGAAGAAGAACAAGAAAACTAAGCATCTTCAAGGCCAATTTGGAGTTGAAAGTGTTCAATGGTCAGGGAGGTAAACATGAAATTTAATACTAAATCTCCACTATTTCTCGTCACATTTGGAATATTGTTATTTGCCGGGGTAATGAACTTACCGATGGTTTTACAGTTTTTACAAAGTATGTTGAGTTTAGTGTTTCCAGTTATCATTGGACTGGTGTTTGCATTTGTGCTCAATGTGCCCATGCGCGGCTTTGAACGCTTATTAAGACGACTAGCTTCAAAGATGAATAAAAAACCGAGTGATCATACACTTCAAAAGGTAAGTTTATTTTTAACACTGATCACCATTGGACTAGTCATTACGATTGCGTTGACGATGTTATTTCCAGCATTGATCACATCCGTAAAAAGTATTACTCCATTAATGCGGGAACGATGGCCAGAATGGCTCGCTATTTTAAGTAGTCATGAAATTGATGTATCCGCGATTAATGAATGGATGAATAGCCTTGATTTTGAATCGTTAGCAGGTAATGCAAAAAATATTTTGGGTTCTGCATTCAATGCGGCTTCTTCAACGATTTCTTTAATCACGAGTGTTTTATTTGGTTTGATCATTGCTGTCTATGTTTTACTCAGTAAAGAAACGCTAAGCCGACAAACGAGAAAATTTGTTTATGCCAATTTAAAAGAACAAACAGCTGATCAAATTTGTGAAGTCGCAGTTTTAGCACGTGATACATTTGCTAAATTTCTTTCCGGGCAATGTGTGGAAGCGATCATTCTTGGTGTATTGATTTTTGTTTCGTTTAGTGTATTCCAAGTACCTTATGCAGGACTGATTGGCTTTTTGACCAGTTTATTTGCCTTTATCCCTTATGTTGGTGCGTTTGCATCTTGTGCAGTCGGTGTATTTTTGGCTTTACTTGTCGATCCATCAAAAGCAATACTTTGCCTAGTGGTTTATATGGTTGTTCAGTTTGTTGAAAATCAGTTTATTTATCCACATGTCGTTGGTAACTCCGTGGGATTGATGCCAATTTGGACATTGATCGCCGCTTTGATTGGCGGAAAACTGTTTGGTGTTGTGGGAATTATTTTCTCCATTCCTCTTACCGCAACGTTATATGTATTAGTTCGTGAAGATACCAATCATAAGCTTGCCCAAAAAAACAGGTTAAGTACGCAATCCGGCGAATAAAAAGAGGAGTCAAATATGCAGAGTGACAAAATCAATCTTCTCGTCACGTTCGACAAAAATTACATTCGACCGTTTGAAGTAATGCTCAAATCGTTAGTGACCACCAATGCAAAAGAGATGTTTCATGTTTGGCTTTTACATAGTGAAATTCCCATTGAGAATTTGCAAGAACTGCATGAATTTTGTAGCGAACAAAGAGTGACTTTAACGCCGATTCAAGTGGATCGAAAGATCTTTAAATATGCCCCGATTTCCAAACAATATCCGCAAGAAATGTATTACCGCCTATTAGCCCCATTACTTTTGCCAGAATCAATCGAAAAGGTTTTGTATATTGATCCAGATATTCTTGTGATCAATTCAATCCGTCCTTTATGGGAGATTGATTTAGGAGATAATACTTTTGCGGCAGCTTCTCATTCTGGCGTCTTTGATTTGATGAGCGATGTGAACCGGGTCCGATTAGGTCAAGAACACGATTATTATAATTCTGGTGTAATCTTGATTGATTTGATCAAAGCACGAAAGCTTGTCAAAGCTGAAGAGATTTTCGATTATGTAAAAACGCATGCAGCAGAGCTAGTCTTGCCCGATCAAGATGTGTTCAATTTCTTATATGGTGACGATACACTCCAAATCGATGATACGATTTGGAATTTTGATCCACGCTATTTTACGGCATACCGTTTGCGCAGCAATGGTCAGTGCGATATGGATTGGTTGATGCAAAATACAGTCTTTTTACACTTCTGTGGAAAAAAGAAACCTTGGAAAGCAAGCTATTCAAATCGCTTTGCATCGCTGTATAAGCACTACATGAATCTGACATTTCGCAAAACAAATGAGTAAGAAAAATAAGCAATATACAACGAATAAAAGTGGAGTTCGATGAGGATGACTTCACTTTTGTTTTTTCTTCATTTAAAAAAAGAAGGGCTTTGACTAAGTAGGTCGATTTATAGACCAAGAAAGCCATCTTCTTAACGAAAGATTTATGTTCTTCAAAACAGTGCTATATTATTTTTACGCAAAAAACAAAGTCTCAAAGACTAAGATAGACGATAAGGTACATCATTGATGATCCAAATGAAGTCTGATCTCACCTTCATTTATGATGTAAAGCAATCAATGAAAAGACGGAAAGATTATTCTAAAAATGAGACCTAAAATCTCAAGGTTATTTGAGCAAACCTAAAAAAGCGAAGAGTAAAAGATCATCATGGTAAGCTTTTAAGGGGGAAAAGAGGTGGATTGAAAATTGTACAATCTACCTTTTTTCTATTTAACAATCAAGACAATCTTATTTTTTGAAAGAATTGAAATCAAATTTAAACGAAATGAAAAAAGATGTTGTATATTGGAAAAAGGTGATACACATGAAAGCGAACGATCCAATCGGAGTATTTGATTCAGGTTTAGGCGGATTAAGTGTCGTCGCAACGCTAAGACAAATGCTTCCTTATGAAAATATTGTTTATTTTGGAGATTCGGCGCGTAATCCTTATGGAACAAAACCAAAACAACAAGTAAGAGATTACTGCTTTGAAATTGTCGAACATTTAAAACAAAAATCTGTAAAAGCAATCGTCATCGCCTGCAATACTGCAACCAGTGTTGCGGCAAATGATTTGCGAAAACAGTACCCAGAATTAGACATTATCGGTATGGAACCAGCATTAAAGCCAGCAGCAACCATGAAGACACCTTCGACGATTGCCGTATGGGCAACGGATTTAACGCTCAAAGAAGAGAAATTTAAACATCTCATGGAGCGTTATGAACAAGACCATACGATTATTCGGGTGGCTTGTCCAAAGCTTGTCGAATTGGTGGAACAAGACGCACTTGATCAAACAGAACTTGTCGATCGTGTTTTACAGGGATATTTAGATCAATGTCAAGGCGCGGAATTTATTGTTTTAGGTTGTACCCACTTTTTATTTTACAAAGAGCGGCTTTTACAACTGATCGATAAAAACGTGCAAGTTATTGATGGCAATGCGGGAACTGTCAATCGCGTTCGCTTTTTATTGGATCAAAAAAATTTGTTGAATCAAGACGAAGAAGGCAATCTTTCTATTGAAAATTCGGATTCTACAAAACTTGAGTTGTCCGAAAAATTAGTAAAAAAAATGGAGGGTAAACATGAGTGAAAAAAAGAATATCTGGCTTGAAAGCACAGATGAACAAAAACAAGACATCATGACAACAGCAGATGGATATATGGATTATCTATCTAAATGTAAAACTGAACGTTTAGCTGTGAAAGAATCAATTTCATTAGCGCAAGAACATGGATATGAAGATATCAAAACATATATTTCTGCAAATAAACCATTAAAAGCTGGTGACAAAGTGTATTACAACATGAATGGAAAAGCATTAGCTTTATTCCATGTGGGTACAAAACCACTTTCTGAAGGTTTAAATATTTTAGGTGCTCATATCGATTCACCACGTATCGATTTAAAACAACATCCAATCTATGAAAAAGATGGAATCTGCCTTTTAGATACTCACTACTATGGTGGAATTAAAGCATACCAATGGGTAACAATTCCTCTTTCTTTATTTGGGGTTGTGTATTTAAAAGATGGTCGCCAAGTAGAAATCGCTATTGGGGACAAAGAAGACGATGAAGTATTTGTAATCACAGATCTTTTAATCCACCTTTCTGGAGAACGAATGACAAGAAAAGCCAATGAAGTCATCGAAGGTGAATCACTCGATGTTACATTTGGCTCAATTCCACAAAAAGGCGATGCGAAAGATCCAGTCAAAGCCAATATTTTAAGTCTATTAAAATCTCGTTACGACATTGAAGAAGAAGACTTTATCAGTGCCGAACTCGAACTCGTTCCAAGTGGTAAAGCAAGAACTTGTGGTTTAGATCACTCCATGATTTTAGGATATGGCCAAGATGACCGCATTTGTGCTTATACATCTTTATTAGCAATGCTCAATACAGCAAATGAAGAAGTAGAAAGAACAAGCGTATGCTTATTAGTCGATAAAGAAGAAGTTGGTTCTATCGGGGCAACAGGTATGCAATCCTACTTCTTTGAAAACGTAGTAGCTGAACTGATGAACTTATTAGGTCAATATAACGAATTAAATGTTCGTCGTGCTTTACAAAACTCTTGCATGTTATCTTGCGACGTTTCAGCTGCTCATGATCCAAACTATGCAGAAGCAAGTTCCCCAAATAACAATGCGGCTGAATTTGGTTATGGTGTTTGCCTGTCTAAATATGTAGGTAGCCGTGGTAAATCCGGATCAAATGATGCTGATGCAGAATATATTTCAAAACTGCGCATGATGGCAAGCGATGCTAATGTCATCTGGCAAACAGGAGAACTTGGAAAAGTAAACCAAGGTGGAGGCGGAACAATCGCTTATATCTTGGCTAGATACGGTATGCAAGTCATCGACTGTGGTGTTGCATTAATGAATATGCATGCACCATTTGAACTCGCTTCTAAAGCAGACGTATACAGCGCATTGAAATTCAATGAAGCTTTCTTACGTTCAATGAAATAAAAACAAATCGCTTGTAGGTACTTAGCCTACAAGCTTTTTTATACAAATGCAAAAAATGGGTTTGTATTTTGTTTATTCTGATTGGCATGAGATGGCTTACAATAAAATCTCCTTTAAATAAAGTGAAAAAATGGCTATTCTAATACTATTAAACGTTATTCGACTCGAAATCCGAATGGAAAGGGGATTATATGAGTAAGAAAATTCTTTTGATTAATGATATGGCGGGATATGGAAAAGTTGCCCTTGCGGCAATGATTCCTGTGTTATCCCACATGAAATATGAAATCTTTAATTTACCAACAGCACTTGTTTCCAATACATTGGACTATGGTAAGTTCGATATTTTAGAAACAACGGGTTATATGAAAAATACAATGCAAGTTTGGGATGAATTGCAATTTGAATTTGATGCCATCTCTACAGGCTTTATTGTGTCTCAAGAACAAACAAAATTGATCTCTGATTTTTGTAAAAAGAAAGCACAAAAAGGAACAGTCATCTTCTGTGATCCAATTATGGGTGATGATGGAATACTCTATAATGGCGTGGAAGAGACGACAATTGATTTAATGCGTGAATTAATTTCTGTTGCCGATTACATTGTTCCTAACTATACCGAAGCCGCATATTTGGCGAAAATGCCTTATCAAAAAGATGGCTATACAGAAGAAGAATATCGCAACATGATCGAGGTTTTACGCGCTACTGGCGCAAAATCTGTCGTGATCACAAGTGCAATTTTAAAAGGAACAAAACAAAGTGCAGTTGTAGGATATGATCATCAACTCGACTCATACTTTAAAATCGACTTTGAAGAAGTTCCTGTTCGTTTTCCAGGGACTGGAGATATTTTCTCCGCAGTATTTACAGGCAAAATCTTAGAAGGTTTACCTGTTGTCAAAGCCACTCAAAAGTCAATGGATGTTGTTAAAAAAATGGTTGAACTCAATATGAATAACGTTGATAAGTATAAAGGGATTCCTTTGGAAATGTATTTAGAGGATTTAGAAGGATGAACAAGCCGAAAATTCGAATCACACTAATCGATCAAAAAGGAAAATGTGGTTGTCATCGGGGACATCAAATTGGGGATAGCTTTGATTTCGATCTTGAAAGAGGAAAACTTTGCCCAATGGCGATGCATGTTGCTTTTCCTTATATTGATATTTTGCGATACGGTGGTGAAATCCCCGGCCAACCGAAAGGAGAAGCTGTCTTTTCTTGTCCTGATGTCGATACGCTTAATATTTTTAAAATTGAACGGATTGATCAAGAATAAGGATTTGCTAGCTTCATGATTTTGAATCCATTGCTTGGATTGAATCATTCATCACGATATAAAAGCTTAAAAAACGACAAGATGATCAAGAAAAAGTCTTGTCGTTTTCATTTTGTCCTAAAAAAACAAGATACATAGCGAGCTATGAATTCTGTTGGTATAATCAAAAAAGAAATGAGCATTTTTGCTTGTTTTTTTGTGTTTGAAAGAAGGAAGAAGAAATGCCGAAAAATCGATTTTCCCATACACGATCTTGGATCAAAAAAATAGGTTTGGTCACTTTGCCGCTTTGCTTGATCATGACGCAAGTACTTTATGCAAAAGAAGAAGCATGGAGCGAACAGGCTAGTGAAGATCAATTTATTGAAGAGTCAACCCAACTAGAAGTGAATGAAGAATCAGAGGATTTGCAAACCTCTTTTGATCAATCTTCAGCGATGCAAATTGTAAAGTTAACAGAAGCGCAAATTCAAAACTATGTTCCGCAAATCAATATCAATGCACCCGCGAAAACATTAGGAACTAAAGATGTTGAACTTCTTATTCAAGGCATTGAAGAACTCGAAACAAGATCAACCCTCTCAAGAAAACTGAGCCAATATCCACTTGTTGTTCAATTAGAAAGTTTAGATAAAGAACAAAGAAAAACGCTCAAAGAACGCTTGATGGCGATTCGACCTTATATGGAAACCCAGCCCGTTCATTCCATTTATAATCCCAATACAGGTGAACATTTGCTGTCTACAGATATGCGTGAAGTGCATGATTTAGAGGCAATGGGTTGGCGTAATGAAGGCATCATTTTTGGCTCAACGATAAAAGAGGGTGTTCCAATTTACCGTTTTTATCAAAAATCAACGGGACATCATCGTTATACGTCGAAAAAAGAAGAGATGGACCAACTTAAAGCAAAGGGTTGGAGTCAAGATCAAACCATTCTCTATGCAAGCCCGATTGATGGCCAAGAAGTTTATCAAATTCAAAATCCAAACGACAAAAGAATTGCTTTAAGTCCAGATCCTCAAGAACGAGAAGCGCTTTGTAAACTGGGGTGGATTGATTTAGGTGTAGCATTTAAAGTGACACCTTATGCCAATGTCGTTGTCCAACAACAAAACAATCAAGCAACGCTACAAGCTTTTGATAGCAAAGGCAATCAGATTGTCGGAACGTTAAAAATGCGCGTCCATGCTGCTTACTTTGATCCTAATCACGAGGGTAAGATGAGCTTTGGATATATTGATGTGTTGCCCGAACAACAAACAGGAGAATTGATTACAGAAAGCTGTTATCGTCTCTATTTAGGTGATGGCCAAATGGCAACAGGAGAACAAAATATCAACAATCAAATCCGCTATTTTGATCTAGGTGATGGCCATATGGTCCGCGATAAAATGATTCGCTATGGAGCTGATCGTAGCGCCTATTATTATGATCAAGAAGGAAATCGATTTACCGGCACGATGGAATATCAAGGACGTCTACTTGAATTCGATGCGCAAACCGGCAAACTGAAGCAAGATGTGCAAAAATTGATGAATCGATTAACGCAATATATTGAGCAAAATAAACGACCCAATGAGACTTACTCGCTTGCTTTGCGTTTACCTAATCAAAATGAACAGTATCTTTGGAACAATGGTGTTCAACAATCAGCAAGTACGATGAAATTGTTTGTGATGGGGGCAATTTACGAAAATTATGAAACGTATATTGCGCGCTATGGAAAAACAACAATCGACAACGCTTTACATGCAATGATTACCGTTAGTGATAATGAAAGTTGGAAGTATTTAACTGCTGTTTTAGCAAACGGAAGCTATGCCCAAGGTGTAGAAGAATTGACAAATTGGTGCAAGCAACACGGCTATAGTCAAACGAGAATGGAAAATCGCGCTTATGGAAACTTTACAAGTGTTCATGACTCGTCAAAGATTCTGCAAGATATTTACTTAGGTAAGCTCAAACATTCAAAAGCAATGGAAAATCTCATCTGCCAACAAAGAATTCCAGGGCGTTTACTGGCGGGAATTCCAGCAAATGTAAAAACAGGCAATAAAGCAGGTTGGTTATCCAATACGTCCAATGATTCAGTGATTGTATGGATGGATGATGGCGTTTATATTCTCAGTATGATGACAACAGACTTAGTCGACTACAATAACTGTTTGAAAATGATGCAAACAGTATCCAATCAAACGTATCTTTGGATGAAAGATAACTATGATTGAACAAGCGTTGTTCATGAAGCTAAGAAGATGGAAGAAGATTCAACCGCAAAAAATCTAATTCTTTTTTCAGAAGAAAAATCTAAACAATCAAAATCTAAATCATAAAGAACAAGTTAGGCAAAGCGATTCTTTTTATAGTTGAACTTTGCTTTCTTTTAAGATGAATAGAAGAAGATCTTACAACCTATAGAAATAGAGAATGAAGGTGGACAGGGGGATCTAGGTAAAATTGGTCAATCTACATGATTGTGCCTTATAATGAATGTAGAATAAGAGAAAATTTTTTGGAAATCCCTAAAATGATCGTTAATAAGTTCAATCATGCATGTTAAACAAACTTTATCATTTCTATTCAAGGATCATGTTGAATTGAACCCCCACTTTAAAATAGCGAGTTGAAAGAAGGCCTATGATGAAACAATATTCAAGAATGAGTCTTGCCCTTTTATTGGCAACGAATGTTCTTGTTGGATGTCAAAACGCCAACCAGAATCCGTCCCAGACAAATACTGCTTCAGCTACACTGCAAGAACCAAGTGAAGCGACCACAAATAATCCAAGTGCGATTTCAAATGATTTATTGAATCAACTTGTACAAGCCAATCAAGATGATCAACTGGCAAAAGAAATTTGGACAAAGCTTTTAAATCAGACTGTAGAATTCCATCATGGAAAAGTAGAAACCAATAGTGAGATCGAATTGTATGACTATAAAGGTGATGATATTACAAGTCATACACCGGCAAATTTGTTAGAAGAAATCGATCGTCAAAGTGGAATGATCGTTCGCGATCATGACATTCTTGCGATGAGTTATATGGAAAACGATGACAAAAATCAATCTACTTTACTCAATTTATATGGTAAGTTTGCGCGAGTTTCTTCCAATCGCTCGATTGCAGTCAAAGCCCTCCTCAATCATGAACAAGCACATTTTGATGAAGGGCTGATTACTGATATTAACGAGGATACATATACGCAAGATACGTATGCCGAAGTGTTCTTACAAGAAAACTTAATGAACGGGGGATATTTACGTAGCATAGATCCGATTCAAAACGCATCTTTATATGTTTATGATTGCATTGAAACAGAAGATGGATATGAGCTCACTGCAACGATTCGATCTGTTTCTGACTATCAAACGATGGCTAAACGAACAATGGTTTCGGAAGATGAGAACGAAACGCAAACGTTAGTCGCTTTAGATGAGGCGACAAAAGAACAATTTGTGTTTACATTTGATCGCAACGGAGTTTTAAAAGAACTCACGAATGACATCTTTAACGTTCGCATTAACAAAGACAAGAAAACATATGTCAATTTGCATCAAGAAATCGAAGTAGAAGAGTTTGATGAAAACGAACACTTCACCCAAGAATTAGATCGATTAATGCAGATGATCGAAAGTAGAAAATTAGAATCGGGAAGCGCATTTGATGTTCCACAATTAGACTAATGCGCACCGATTTGATTAAAAAAGAATGAATCAAAAAACTCATCGATGCAAGAGGATTCATAAGCAATCGATGAGTTTTTTCTGCAAAAATCAACGAGTGAAAGAGTCAAAAATTTATTAAAACAAACAAAGACGTTAAAATGATGAGGAAGATAAAGAAGGTAGAACATGATCAAACCAGCGCAAACCAAACAAGAAAAATTTTTTGATGAGTATGTCAAACCATATGATCCAACGGATCCTAAAATTGCATTGAAAATCGAACATACTGGTTATGTCGTTCAAGCCGCTGATCAAATTGCTAAAAGTTTAGAACTCAATGACCAACAAAAACAACTTGCGCATGTTGCTGCGTTATTTCATGATATTGGGCGCTTTGAACAAGTGCGACGCTATCATACTTTTTTTGATTCTCAAAGCGTGGATCATGCTGCCCTCGGGGCTTCAATTTTAAAAGAAGAAAAAATTCTCGCAGATGATTTTTCTTTAGATCAACAAACACAAATTATAGAAGCTGTTCGCGTGCATAGTATGTTAGCAATCCCTGATCAGCATGTAGGATGGCAAAGAACATTGGATCAAATCGTTCGCGATGCCGATAAGATTGATATTTTCCGTGTTGCAGCAACCCAAGATGCAATCGATACCAGTGGCCAACCAATTACCGCTATTCAACATGCAACGATTACGCCGATCGTTTATGATTCAATTATGAGTGGTAAAAGTGTTTTACGTTCAGATCGTCAAACCGCACTCGATATGTGGATTTCGTTTTTAGGATTTGTCTTTGATTTGAATTTTTCAAAATCTGCTGATCTCATTTTAGAAGCAGGATATTGGAATATACCTCTTCAAAATATGTTAGATGAAAATCTCATCACGGATCATAAAACACGTCATGAAGTAGAAATGCTACTTGAAAAAACAAAACAGTATTTAATCCAGATGACACAACAATAAAAAGAATAAAACCTCTTTGAAAATATTGACTATATAAAATAGAAGGAGAAACACTATGGAAAATCAAAACCGTCCGATTACAACACTTGTAGCTGTTGATTTAGATGGGACTTTATTAACAAGTGAAAAGAAAGTCAGCGAAAAAACGAAAGAAGCGATTCGTGAATTAAAAGAACACGGGATCTTATTTGGAATTGTCTCTGGCCGTCCGGTAGAAAGTGGCTTAATTCTTTGTGAAGGATGGGGCATTCAAGATTCCATTAGCTTTTTAATTGGGATGAATGGTGGCGTTCTTTATGATGTTCGACGCAAAGAAAAAGAAACATATTCTATTCTGCCAGGACACACAATCTGGAAGATTATTGAAGCTTATCACGATATGCCAACGCTTCATTTTGAGGTGATGGTTGGAAATAAACGTTATGTTCAATACTCCACGCCAGAAACGATTGCTAATGCCAAATTATATGGTGAAGAAGAAATTATCGTAGATTTAGAAGCATTTTTAGAAAATCATAATGTGAATAAGCTCGTTATTCGCTCTACTGTTCAAGAACAGCCTCGCGTTAAAGAAATTGGGGATAAAATTAAAATTCCTGGCGTTATTGGCTTTTCAACAAGTGATGTTCTTTATGAATTCGTCGATCCAGATATTAATAAAGGTTATGGCTTATACAAAGTTTGCGATCACTTTGGTTTAAACTTAAAAAATGTCGTTGCTTTTGGAGACGAAAATAACGACGTGCAAATGTTGATGACAGCCGGAACCGGTGTTGCGATGAAAAATGCTTTACCAGGTGTCAAAGCAATTTGTGATGTCGTGAGTGAATATACTAACGATGAAGATGCGATCGCACATTACATCAATGAGGTGATTTTACCTCAACAACAAGAGAGAGTGGAGCGATAAACATATGGCAAAATGGGATGATATTTATTGTTCGTTATGCGAAACGATATTAACGACAGGAACACGCGTCCATAACCGGACGGGAATTGATACCATCAAAATACCAAGTACGCATTTCCAACTTGACGTTGGACAAGAATTTCCAATCTTAACGACAAAGCAGCTCTTTATTCGCCAAGCAGTTTTAGAGATGTTATGGATTTATCAGGCGCAAAGCAATGATGTTCGTTGGCTACAAGAACGCAATGTGCATATTTGGGATGAATGGGAAATTGATGAAAACGGCGACTGGAAAGATGTAAAAACAGGAAAAGTATTACGCCATTTCGATCCATCCATGGCGCATACGATTGGGACCGCATATGGTTATGTTGTCAAAAAATATGGGTTGATTGATCGTTTGATTCAATCTCTTCAAGAAACGCCTGAGGATCGCCGACGTGTAGTTTCGCTATGGCAAGATGCCGAAATGGAAACAGCCGTGTTGCCAAGTTGTGTATGGAGTAGTGAATGGGATATTACCGATGGAAAACTCAATGTTTGGGTTCACCAAAGATCTTGTGATGTTCCACTTGGTTTACCATTTAATGTGACACAATACGCAGTATTGATGAAAATGTTGGCCCAAGTTTGTCATTTAGAAGTGGGAACATTAGATTGGTCGATTAAAGATGCGCATATTTATGTTAATCAAATCGAGGGAATTCAAGAACAACTCTCTAGATGGCACGAAAATGGATCGTATGAAGCACCAACACTGTGGCTAAATCCAAAAGTGGAAGATTTTTATCAATTCGATAACTCCAAAGAATTAAAAGATATACGTTTAGAAGGGTACAGGCATATGGGAAAAATCAGCATGCCGATTGCACAATAATGAAGTTAATGATGATTGCGGCGATTGGGAAAAATCGCGAATTAGGATTACAGGGCGATATGCCTTGGAAAAGAGCACTCAAACAGGATTTGACATTTTTTAGAGATACAACAAAAGGTCATGCGATGGTCATGGGGCGAAAAACATTTGAAAGTTTGCCCAAGATGTTACCGGGAAGAAAACATATCGTCATCACGACAAGTGAAATGAAACCACAAGAAAATTTGGAAGTGTTTCATTCGATCGATGCATTTCTGCAAACATATCAAGATACGGATCAAACTATTTTTGTGATTGGCGGAGGTTCGATCTATCAACAAATGTTAGACGCTTGTGCGGGTATGTATTTGACTTTGATTGATTGTGAATTTGAAGCGGATACTTGGTTTCCGCAATGGGATTGCGATCAGTTTACTTCAACTTGCCTAGGTCACGTTGAAGAAAATGGCTACTCGTATTCTCATGTCTTATTCACACGAAAAGAAGCATAAAATAAAAGACTGAATCACACTGTAAAGTAAGATTCAGTCTTTTTTTACCCAATTATAGGGAAGTTAAAACGATTGTCCATAAAGGAAGAGTGATCATCGACAGAACTGTCGATAAGAAAATTAGCTCGCTAGCAAAACGTTCATCAACATCGTATTTTTGGGATAAGATCGCCATCGTGACTGGCGCTGGCATTGCACTTTCGAGTACACAAATTCCAAGAGGCAGACCACTAATTCCAATTAGGGCTAAAAGACAGCCAATCGCTATCGGAATGAGAACAAGGCGGAATAGGCAATACAATAGAACATCTTTTTGAAAGACATCGCGAATATCGATTTGCGAAAGAATCACGCCAATGATCAGCATGATGAATACGGTATTACACTTACCTAGATCAGATAGTGTTTCTTCTAATAACGTAGGGAATTGAAATCCAAAATATTGAGCAACCATACAAAGGACGCCAACTTCAATTGCAATCATACAAGGATGGAAAACGACTTTTTTGACTAAAGCTTTTAGATCCATTTGTTTGTTGGATTGATAAATTGTGATGCCATAAGCCCACATCACAATGCGTAACCAAATTGCATAAATTGAAGCATAAAGAACACCGATTTGGCCAAAAGCTGCTTGTGAGATAATTGTGCCAAGTGTACCTGCGTTATTGGATACAGTTGCATACTCGAGATTAATTCTATGTTTTGGATCACGTATGTGTTTCCATAATAGAGGAGAAATAAAGAGCATCAATACCTGAATCCCAAAGGAAAGAACAAAAATAGTTAGAGTAGATTGAATGATCTCATCGGTTGGTTCAATTAAAAATGAGATGAAAATGGAGCAAGGCAAAATTAGATTTGCCACTAAAAAATTCATTTGTTTCGCCGTTGATTGGCTGATCCATTTTTTACGCCCCATGATCCAACCGATCGCAAGAAAACATAAAATTTTAATTTGAAGTCGAATCATGTCCATAGAATTTCTCCTTAAAAAAGCGAGATCTATTGTATCGACAATTGATAATAATGCCTAAAAAAATAGTAGAAGAAGAAAAAATGCAAGAGAAAAGGGCTTTCGAATTGTTCGAAAGCCCTAAATGGCTAAATAGAAGGGAATTAAACTCTTCCTTTAATGCGAGAAAGTTTTTGAATCATTGCTTTCTTTTCTTCTTGTTCTCTGATTCTTTCTTTTTCGGCTTGTTCTTCAATTTTTTGATTCACTTTTAAAGCGACATAAGCCGTAGCACAAGCTACACTTGTCGCAATAGCCCCAAGCGCAATCGCTTTAAATGCGCGATCGGTACGAGCTTGTTTAACGTAACGGTCATGATCTTCATCAAGAGGAATAAAGCTATTTGTTAAACGATTTGCTTGATTATTTAATACTTTTGCGGCTAAAGCTTTACGTGTATTTGTGTTTAAATTTTGAATTTCATTAGCTAGAGAATCTAATTTGTTCATGATCCTGCCTCCTTTCATTGTTCTTACTTTCACTTTACTCTCATCCCTTCATGAGAACAAGCTAGACGATCAGTTGATCAAATCATCCATATTCATCCGAAAAATATAAAGAGAGTGAACAAAAGAAAAAGACCAATATGACAAGGATGGTTCAAGTTTCTTGTCGATCATCGGTCTTTTATATGATTTGAGATTAGAAAGAACCTTTCTTTTTGAGGTTATCTAAGGCGCTAAAAGCAAGGGTATTTGTCGATTGGACGAGACTTTCGAGTTCTCGAGCCGAAATTCTTCTTGCCCCATGGGAGAACACAGAGTTCTGGATTAAATTATCACTCGTTGCTGCAATACAAGAAAACTTGCCTTGAAGATCGTGAACTTTCTTTTCGATAAAGCTATCGGCAGTGATTCCAGAAGAAGTATAGACAATCGAAGACGATCCATTTTTGCTTGTAGAACCTTTGGATCCTTGCGTTTTTGTTCCATCGAAAACGATAATCATCGACCAACCTTTATAGCCTTGGTAGTTGACAAGGCGTGTGATCAATTCTTCACGAGCTGCAAACAAAGAGTTTCTCGCAATCTCTTTAAGATCTGACCAAGAATAGATCATGTTATAGCCATCGACGATTAAGCAAGTTGGCAAGTGTTTGAAGTCTTTGACTTGCGTCGGCTCTAAAGAAAGTTCGGTACGTTTCTTCTTTTGCATCGTTTGTTTTTTGGCATTGCGATTGGCACCACCGGCTTGGGCAAAGACCCGTTTTAATTCATCTTGCGAAACTTTTGAAGAATTCAAAGTTGGCGAAGAAGAAGCACCTGCTGTTTCGATTGGAATATGGAGATGATCTTCGACTTCGTACCAATCAATAATTGTGCCACTGCCATTAGAACAAAAGACAGAACCACATGGGTTTTTGCGATCCAATTCGGCTTGATAACCAATTTGTTCAATAATCTCTTGGCTATCTGTACATTCTTGATATCCACTCGTTTCCATTTCGATATGGGCCGATCCTTTAGAGCTTTTTGCGAGATCTTCTTGAATGTTCATTAACGTACGCACTGGTCCTTGTCCTACAATTTGGACGTTATGGGAATCTAATTCTTTGATTTCAACAGTGGCTTTGCGCGTTTCTAATAAATAAAGGATCTTGGAGAGGTGTTCACTACTCGTTTGAATCGTAAATTGGAAATACGGTTCTAATAACACATTTTCTGCTTTCATTAATCCTTGGCGCACGGCACGATGGCTAGCTTGTCTAAAGTCACCACCAGAGGTGTGCTTTTGATGGGCACGGCCATTCACAAGCGTAATCTTGACATCGGTTAATGGCGAATGCGTCAAGATCCCTGGGATTTTCCAATCCGCTAAAGCAGAGAGGATCAAACGTTGCCAATTGAGGGAGAGAACATCGCGGCTGACTTTCGAAGAGAAAGAAATACCGGAGTTGCGTGGTGCCGGTTCGAGTAAAACGTGAACTTCGGCATAATGGCGTAATGGTTCAAAGTGCCCATAGCCCATGACGGGATTGGCGATTGTTTCTTTATAAACAATTTTTCCGGTCGAAAATTCGACTTGAAATCCCGATTGTTCAAAGATTTTCTTTTTTAATACATCTTTTTGAATAGCTCCCATTAAATGAACAGCAATGGATTGTGTTTGTTCATTAAATTCAACTTGTAAAGCAGGGTCTTCCATCATCAGTACGCGCATATAGCCCATCATCAAAACGGGATCGCAACCACTTGGTAAGATGAGTTCGTAATATAAAGCAGGGGAAAGTAACGCTTTATGGAATGATTGTTCAAATCCAAGTCCATCGCCAGGAAGAACGTCTTTTAGTCCTTTTACCGAAACAATTTCCCCAGCAACGGCTTCTTGAACACTTTGGAATCCACGTCCTTGATAAATACGGATTTGATCGATTTTTTGATCTTGAATGACTTCTTTGGCCTTTAAAGAACCACCCGTAATTTTAAGATGGACAATAGGCATTGAAGTATCATCGCGAGTGACTTTAAATACCCGCGCCCCAAAATTACTTGGATAATCTTGAGGGAGTGTGTATTGAACAAGCGCATTGAGTAAGGCGTCAATCCCTTCGTTTTTTAAAGCAGAGCCAAAGAGAACAGGAAATGCTTTTCGATCCATGACTGCTTTGGCCATCGAGGTTAGAGAAAGGGATTCGTTTTCAAAAAATTGTTCCATTAACTCTTCGTCACAACTTGCGAATTGTTCGATCCAATCAGGCGCTTGTAAATCGATGATATTTTGTTCGAGTTGTGTGGAAATGTTTTGAAGGAGTTCTTCTTTCGTTAGATGAGTTGCATCCATTTTGTTGATAAAAATGATTGCGGGAATTTTATATGTTTCCAAGCATCGCCAAATCGTTTTGGTATGGGATTGAACGCCATCTAAAGCACTAATTAAAACGATGGCACAATCGATTACAGAAAGGGTGCGCTCCATTTCAGCAGAGAAGTCAGCGTGGCCAGGCGTATCGATAACGTTGATTTTGACATCGTTCCACGTTAAACCAGCTTGCTTGGAATAAATCGTAATCCCTCTTTGACGTTCGAGAGAATCGAAATCAAGAAAGGCATCTTGATGATCGACACGACCTGTTTTTTGAATGACCCCCGCATTGAATAACATCGATTCAATGCAAGTGGTTTTGCCTGCATCTACATGAGCTAAAAGCCCAGTACAAATATGTTGATGATGGATGTTGGGGTTTGATTGACTCATATTGGACGCTCCTTTTAAATGCAATGAAGAGAAATGACTCGCAAAAGTAAAATTGGAATCTTTCTTATTTTAAAATTTTTGTATAAGTTTCAAAACAAGGAAGCACAAAGATCGTGCGAACCGATGAAAGCAAAGTTGTCTTTGCGATGACGTTTGAGCTTTGAAGAGGGATTAAATAATAAAGACACAGGACAGGAAAAGAGGACATTCTTGTTCTGTGTCAGAGATAAAATCATGATTGTTAAAGGGAAAAATATGTTTATTTTCCGTGTGGTCCATTGGGATACAGACCAGAGATATGGCAAATTTCTCGATTTGTCTGTTCATGGACAAGTTCAGGGATAGCTTGATGCAATTCGTTTAATTGGTGGGCACTAAGCGGCTTTTTTTCATCTCTATTTAAAGCGGGAAGATCATATGTGCGAACCGTGCAGTTTTTAACAAAGAATGTCGCAAATTGCTCGGGATCCATAGGATGAAAATAGTTCTCAATCATGCGCATAATGCCACCATGCGTGACGATTAAGACGTTTTCCAATCCATATTTGCCATCTTTTTTCGCAAGATCATCAAGAAAAGAATAGACACGACAAGCAACTTCCAGATAAGATTCACCACCAGAAAGAGGTTTGAAGAAGTTTCGTTTAACTTTTTGAAACTCAGGGTCGTTGCGTAAAACGCCTTCATAGATTCCAAAGTTCATTTCAATTAAGCGATCATCATAAATGATTGGAGCAGCGAGATGTTGATATTTTGTGATTTCATGGGCAGTTTGATCGACTCGAATCATTGGCGAAGAATAGATCGCATCGAAGTGGATTTTAGCGAGTTGAATTCCCGCAAGATCCGCTTGGCGTTTTCCAGTAGCGTTCAATGGTAAGTCACTTCGACCTAGAACGCGGTTGGCCTTATTGCGATCGGTCTCACCATGGCGAATTACGTACAATTTCATTGTGGTGTGTCATCCTTTCGTTGAGGAAGAATTGTTGTTTGGTTATTCATACATTAATATCAATCGTTCATTTTACCTGCGAAAGGAAAGAAAATAACAACAACATTTGAATATCCAAATTAAAATATGTGAAAGTCCTTAGTCATAATGTACAACGAAAAACGAGAAGTTCAAAACACTTAAAAGGATATTTTGACGAGAATAAAAAACAACAGAATAATCAGCTTAAGCTTTAAATCAAAAGATTCGATTTATATAGATTGATTGTAAGCGAAAAAGAACATGTGGTCGAATAAAATGTTTTGAGCAATTGAAGAAATGATTTAAAACTTAAACATAATGAATTATTTATCCTGCACCTTTATGGGGTTGCATGGATTAACGAAGAGTAGCAAAAGGTCATTTGAATTATGCAATTTTTGCGACCAATAAAAAAACGAGTTTCTTTATCGTGTTAATAAAGAAACTCGAATTGATTTCAATGGTGGATCCTTAGGGATTCGAACCCTAGACCCACTGATTAAGAGTCAGTTGCTCTGCCAACTGAGCTAAGGATCCATTGTTTGCTCAAATATATTACCACTTGCCCAAAGATTTTCAAGTCAACAACAAAACTTTTCAAATCTAAGGAATTTAATCGCAAAAAACGTCTCATTTTCACATAAGTTATGAAAGCGCTCAACTTATAGAATACGCTTAAATTAGAAAATAAGCGAATGGAAATTTTACCTAACGAGATGTGCAATCTACCCAAAAAATAGCAAGGAATTCCTTTAAAATGATACATAAGAAGACCGTTGAATCTCTATTCAATCAAAATCTCTTCGAACGCAAAGAAACTTGATCTATTGAATAGAATAGGACAAGGATTGAGAATCTGACAGACATATACATTTGAAAGGATTATGAATCATGAAACGTTTGTTAAACTGTGACACATCTGATTTAGTCAAAATGAATAAAGCGGATAAACTTGAAGCAATTGAAGCAAGTGAAGGACGCGTTATCGTTCAAGAATTATCTTTATTCCACAAAACTCAAATTTTAGGTCCACTAAGTGATGCTGAAGTGGCATGCGCTTTTGGTGCTGACTTATTGTTGTTCAATGCATTTGATTGTGAAAATCCTTATATCGCTGGTGTTGAAGCCGAACCAAGTGAAGTTGTTCGTAAAGTAAAACATCTTACTGGACGCATGGTGGGATTGAACTTAGAACCAGTTGGAAAATCCGAAATGATCGGAAAACAGGAAAGCATGGTCAACGGTCGTAAAGCAACGATCGAAAATGCCCGTAAAGCCAAAGAATTAGGATTTGACTTTATTTTATTAACAGGAAATCCAGGAACAGGTGTTGATAATGCAGCAATTATTGAAGCATTAAAACAGATGAAAAGCGAAGTGGGCGATGATCTCATTTTAATGGCAGGGAAAATGCATGCTGCTGGTTCTAAAAAAGAAGCTGGATGCAATATTGTCACAAAAGAACAAATCAACGAATTTATCAGTGCTGGAGCAGATGTCATTTTACTTCCAGCACCAGGTACAGTTCCTGGTGTTACATTCGAATTCGTTAAAGATATGGTGGAATACATTCATGAAAATGGAAAATTGACTTTAACAGCAATCGGAACTTCTCAAGAAAGTGCATCTAAAAATACGATTGAACAGATTGCTTTAATGTGCAAAATGACAGGTACAGATTTACATCACGTAGGAGATGCGGGTATTGGCGGAATGGATCCAGAAAACTTGATGGCCTACAGCGTTACAATTCGTGGTAAACGTCATACTTGGACACGCATGGCGCGTTCGATTAACCGTTAGTGAGAAAGATACAATTCAAAAGGAAAGGGATGCCTTTCCTTTTTCTTTAAAGACAAAAGTTGAGGGAAAAGATCACCTAACGCAAGGATAAAAATTTCATTCTTTTTTGATAGGTTTTGTTTATACTAAAAAATAAGAGAACATTCATCAAATTGATTTTATAGAAAATGTTTTATGGAAAGCGAAATTGAACGAGATCTAAGGAGGACACATGGCAAGACTTGGGATTTCAATTTATCCAGAACACGATAGTGTTGAAAGAATTAAACAGTATATTGATGATGCTGCAAAATTTGGTTTTACAAGAATTTTTTCTTGTCTTTTATCTGTTGAAGGAAAAAGTGCAGATGAAATCATTGCAGAATTTCGTCCTTTGAATGACTATGCGCATGAACGAGGAATGGAAATTATTTATGACGTTGCTCCACCTGTATTAAAAAAATTAGGTGTTGAATGGAACAACTTACAATTCTTTAAAGATATGCATGCAGATGGCATTCGTTTAGATGAAGGTTATGGCGGATTAACCGAAGCATTAATGACTTGCAACCCACAAGGGTTAATCATTGAATTGAATGCAAGTATGGGAAATGGGTATATTGCGAACATTTGTTCCCACCATCCTGATGTTTCTCATTTAGTCACTTGTCACAACTTCTATCCACAACGTTATTCGGGATTATCATTAGAACACTTTAGAAAATGCAATGCGGATATTAAAGCGCTGAATTTGAAAATTGCAGCATTTATCGGTTCTAGTCGCCCAGGAACATTTGGTCCATGGCCTGTGAATGAAGGACTTTGCACATTAGAAGATCACCGTGATTTACCACTCGATGCGCAAGCTCGTTTATTAATTGCAGAAGGAACGATTGACGATATTTTAATCGCAAACTGCTATGCAACTGTCGAAGAATTAGAAGCGTTAAGCAAATTACAGCCAGGTGTATTAAATCTCAAACCTATTCTTGAAAAAGAATTACAACCTGGTGAATATAAAGTTCTTTATGAACACGAACACCATGTTCGTGGCGATATCTCTGCGTATGCAGCACGCAGTTCAAATCCACGTGTAACTTATGCAAATGAAACGATCAAACCAGAAAACTGTCGTGAATTAAAACGTGGTGATTTTGTCATCTTGAATGACGGTTATGGCCGTTATAAAGGGGAACTACATATCGTAACGAAAGATATGCCAGCGGATCCTCGTAAAAACGTCATTGGTCATTTACCAGAAGAAGAACTCGGTCTTTTAGAAGCATTAGTCCCATGGCGTCCATTTGTCATTAACCGCTAATGGGATCAAAAAACAAAAAACAATCTTGACTCATCTTTTAAAACCATCAGTCTAATTTGGCGGGTGGTTTTGTTTTTTGTGGCCATATGCAAAAGTAGAAATAAATTCTGACAAATTTAAAGGGAAATATGCGTAAAGCTAGCTACTTTACATAAAAATCGGTAAACTAAAAAAGCTAAAAGAAATAACAGCAGATATCCATGGAAATTCAAATGAATCGTTTGACTTTTTTTGGATATTTTAATATGATAATTCGGTAAGAAATGGAAAGAAGAAGCACCCCTTCTCACCTGATGTGTGAATGACACATGGGTTCTATGCCAAATTTCAATCAAATATATTGATCGAATAGGTATTTTGGGTGCGCTCTTTGCGCCCATTTTTTTATGAGTTCACGAAAGGAAGGTACTCACTTATCAATAACAGAAAAGTTGCCCCGAATAACGTCAATGACGATTTATTCAATGAACGGATTCCCTTCAGTAATGTACTGGTAATCGATGCCAACGGGAATCAGCTAGGAGTTAAAACAAAACGCGAGGCATTAGAAATTGCTTATCGACAAAACTTAGATTTGTTGTGCGTCGCTCCTAAAGCTCGTCCAGCTGTCTGCAAAGTTCTTGATTATGGTAAATACCGTTTCGAACAGCAGAAAAAAGAAAAAGAAGCTAAGCGCAAACAGCACACAGTAGAGCTGAAATCGCTCCGTCTTTCCCCTGTCGTGGATACGCATGATTTTGAAACGAAACTTCGCCAGGTTCGCAAATGGATTGAGCAGGGCATGAAAGTTAAAATTGATATGCGATTCCGCGGACGTATGATGACTCGCCAAGATGTTGGTCGTCAGATTATGAATGACTTCCTTGAACAGGTTCAAGACATTGCAACGGTTGAAAAGAAACCATCCCTTGAAGGAAATACAATGTCCTTGGTTATTGCGCCACAAAAGAAAAAGGCTGCACCTGCTCAAAACGAGAAAGCGGAAAAAACTCAGAACGACAAATAGTCTTCTGAAAACTGAACCATAAAGAAGGAGGAATACGACTATGCCAAAAATGAAAAGCCACAGAGGCCTCGCTAAACGCGTTAAAAAAACTGGAAGTGGAAAATTAAAAAGATCCCACGCTTATACTTCTCACCGTTTCCACGGTAAGACTAAAGACCAAAGACGTCATCTTGCAAAAGCTACAACAGTAGATGCAACAGATATGAAACGTATCAAATACATGTTAGTGAAATAAGAGGAGGATAAGAGAATATGCCAAGAGTTAAAGGTGGAGTAGTTGCTCGTCGTAGAAGAAAAAAAGTTTTAAAACTTGCTAAAGGTTACTTTGGAAGTAAACATACCCTGTACAAAACTGCCAATGAGCAGGTAATGCACAGCTTTAAATATGCTTACAATGACCGTCGTAAATTAAAAGGAAATATGCGTAAATTATGGATTGCACGTATCAACGCTGCAGCTCGTATGAACGACATTTCTTATTCCAAATTAATGCACGGTTTAAAACTTGCTGGAATCGAAATCAACCGCAAAATGCTTTCTGAAATGGCTATCCATGATGCAGAAGCATTCGCAAAAATCGTTGAAGAAGCTAAAGCAGCTTTAGCTTAATTCGATTTCTAAATATATTTGAATATTAGATGATCTTCTTTGTGAGGGTCATCTTTTTTTGTCTGACATAGGCCGGGAAAGGTAATAAAAAAACAGAAGATGCGATTCATCTTCTGTTCAAATGGAATGTTTTAGTTTATTGATCGTCTTGATTGGCGTGTAATCGGCTTTTTTGTTCGAGTAAAGCGGCCATGACGAGATCAATATTTTTTTCGTTACCAAGCTCAGTACTTAATGCAATCATGATTGCGGGGATATCTGGAGACTCGATAACCGTACATAAATAATCGTAAAATTCCCTCTTAGGTGTAAAAGATTGTGAAGAGGTTGTGGAAGAATAGACACGTCCAGCTGGTTGGATCCAGTCTTTTTCAATTAAGTTGTGTATCATTGGATTTACTGAATTTGGTTTGATCTTTGTCGTTAGTGAAGCGACTTCTTTCCTTGTTAAAGGGGTCTCACTTCTCCAGAAAATCTTCATGATTTCAAGCTCTGCTTTTGTCAGTTCTTGAATCATTTCGCAACGCTCCTTTTCTATGAATGCATAAGAGGTATAAATATAGCTTGACGATAAAGAGATTTTCTAAGTTATACAAGTTTGTTTGGGGCTCAATTATCTTTCATAAATAAGGGAAAGATACTATTTAAACGAATGAGTATAAATGGAACTTTATATATAAGAATTGGATAAATATTTATCCTAAAGAATAAAAATATATTCTACAGAATAAATTTTTATTTACATAAAGAGATGTGATTTGAAAATATCGTTTATTTATTTGATTCGTGAATTGTTACGATTGATCCCTCCTTGTCGATATGAGAATCTATATGGCCATTTGTACAACATTCACAGTATCGAGATGGAATAGACACCTAAACATCGCCTGCATGATTTGTATCAAAACAACTTAATCCTTAGTGGTCCGAAAGTGAAGTGCATTTTATACACAATCGAACAAAATCGAAAAGATACAATTCAATACCTGCATGCAATTGAGCTTCCATCTTTGAATGAATGTATATGCAAAGTAGGATTGCGAATATGTGGAATAGATGATTGATCCTGAATCGCATCAGAGATGGAATCCCACTTTCAATTTCTTCGTCCAAATCCCTCAAAATCATTGTTACTGATTTATAATCAAAACACTATTTTAAAGAGGGTATTTTGATTTTGTTTACAATTTGATGCTTGAATGAAGCGATTTAAAACATGGTAATTTAAGCATTTTTAAGGACTAAGCATTTTTAAGGACAACAGATTAGATTATGCTGGATGGATAGATGTTTGATTAAAAACAAAAAATAATGAATAGGTAAATTGAGAAAAGTGGCGGAAATTCGATTTTTACAAAAGGGATATTAAATTAGAATTTATACGAATACTGAAAATGATATGATCCCCAGAATCAACTCATCAGAATATAAAATTTAAAATGATGCTAAATGCGAATTAAAGATCCTTGAATTTGGATATAGTAAATCAACTACGATTTGGCGAATATGGGATATTATTCAAGTGATTGATCGTATTATAGATATAAACACAAAACTTATCTGTTGAGCATAAAGGAGGTAAATTATGATTAATATTGAAGACTTCGATAAAGTTGACGTGAGAGTAGGTACAGTATTAGATGTAAAAGAAAATAAAAAGTCGAGAAATCCAGCTTATGTGTTAAGCATTGACTTTGGACCTGTTATTGGAGTAAAAAAGTCATCGGCACAGATTAAAACTTTATATCAACCAGAGGACTTGGTTGGTCGACAAGTAGTATGTTGTGTAAATTTAGAACCAATGCATATTGGTTCGGTGAAAAGTGAAGTTCGTGTTTTAGGTTCAGACTCCGAACAAGGTGTTGTACTTTTACAAATGTCTGAATCGGTAAAGAACGGAGATCGCATTTTTTAAATGCATTGAAATCTATAGAGAAGAGGGTAGAGAATGTTACAACAATTAACAAATCAAGAATTAAAAGATGTTGCTGACGTAATGTTTCAAACGCGTGTATCAGCGGGCGCGAAATTTTTTTCGAGAAAACAATCGATTTACTATTGCTTAGGATTTTCTTTTTTATGTATTTTGGCAAGTTCACCTTTGTCACAATTGAGTATTCAGCTAGGACAATTTTGCTTGATGGTATCTATCCTATTGATGGCACTTGCGGCTTACATTTTCTTTTATATTCGCGGAGTGAAAAAGAACGTGCAAAAGATGGTGAAATCAAGAATTGGAGACCCTATTGAGGTTATTGTCCACAATGATCATATTCGTTATAACAACCAAAATTTTGCATATAAAAATTTAAATCGAGCTTTTGAATATAAAAATCTCATCTTTTTGACATTCGGTCAGAATTTCATGGTAGTGAAATCGTCTGATGAAATTTTGAAGGTGATTAAAAATCATCAGAGGTTGAAATACGTTAGATATAAAAAGCCATTTAATTTGTTTGCTAACGACTGATGAACAAATAAATAGAACGAAGTACAAAAAAGCGCTTTCTTCAAGACAACAGGTTGTGAAAAAAGCGTTTTTTTGTACTTTTTTAAATATTTGACAATAATTTCACGAAAATCATAAATCCGTTCATAATAATGAAATTACGCTTGACAACACTTTCACATGTTAGCTATAGTGATTTTGAAAGAAAGAGATAAAAGAGTTGGAGGATTTATGGAAAATCAACAAAAAGAATTACGCCATGTAAAAGCGATTTCTTTAGAAACGTTTATTACTCTGGCAGTAATCGTCGGACTGTTCACTTACTTAGGTAGTGTAATGGGAATCGACAAAGTCTTCTCGGTTATGATGAAAACTGGGTTCGATGTATTAATTAACACATCATTCTACATTATGGCCGTAGCTATTTTAGCTGGAGCAGTTGCAGCTATCTTATCGGAATTTGGGGTAATCGCTTTGATCAACAAGATCATTTCTCCAGTTATGCGTCCTTTATTTGGTTTACCAGGGGCAGCAGCATTAGGAGCAACGGTTACTTACATCTCTGATAACCCTGCAATCTTATCCCTTGCAGAAGACGAAGGATTCAGCAAATACTTCACAAAAGCTGAAAAAGCAACTTTCACAAACTTAGGGACTACATTTGGTATGGGTCTGATCGTTACAGCTTACATGTTAAGTTTAGGTAGTGAATACTTCATGGCTGTATTGATCGGTAACATCGGAGCTTTCTTAGGTGGTGTTGTTTCTGTTCGTTTAATGTTAAGAAGTGCTAAAAAATACTATAACGAAAGTCCAAAAGAACGCGTTACTATTGAACATGATGAACAAGGTGAAACTCGTGCAATCCGTAACGGAGGAGCATTCGAACGCTTCATGTCTGCCATGATGGATGGAGCTAAATCTGGTGTATCTTTAGGTTTAGCTTGTGCTTCTGGAACTGTATTAATTTGTACATTCGTAATGATCTTAACTTTCGGACCATCTGGTGAAAACGGCGAATACTTAGGTGTTGCTTACGAAGGTGTAAAATTATTACCTACAATCGGACAATACTTCTTACCAGTTGCTCGTGTTCTTTGGGGATTCGATAATGCGGAAGTATTAGCATATCCATTCACAGCTTTAGGTGCTGTAGGTAGTGCGATGGGTATGACTCAAGGTTTCATCGACCAAGGATTAGCAAATGCACAGACTGTAGCAGTATTTACAGGTATGGGTATCTGCATGTCTGGATTCTTAAGTACTCACATCGGTATGTTGGATACTTTGAAACAAAACCAATTCGTTAAACAAGCTATTTTATTCCAGTTAATCGGCGGTCTTTGCGCTGGTGTATTCGCAAACTACTTATTCATTCTTCTGGGATAAATAAAAAAAATAGAGAGAAATTTCTCTCTATTTCTTAAATGGATTTGGAGTATTAATCGTAATAAACTTTGCAGTTTTAGAACCACAATTCTGCCAGTTATGAAGCTTAGTTGAATCAATCGTGATCGTATCTCCTGGATATAAATCGATTTGTTCACGATCTATGGTTACTCGAAGGTTTCCTTCGAGTACATAGATCCATTCATATCCTTCATGAGAATAGGTTTGAATATCGAAGTTTTCTATACCGGAAGGTTGTAGATGACATTCTCGAGGAAGAAATGAAAGATTGTGAACAGAGTTGGATAACACACATGAATATAATGTTGGATTCACAACAGTTATTTTACGGTCATAAGTTCTTAATAGAGGAGAAAGGTCCTCTTCATCAATCTGGCGAGTATCCAAAATCTCTTGGATTGGTGTTTGTAGAGCATTCGCAATTTTCTGCAAAGAGTCGATTGCGACATTGGATAATCCACGTTCCAATTGAGAAAGAAAACCAATCGAAAGATTCGTGCTTTCACTCAATTGTTTCAATGTGATGTTTTGTTGGTTACGAATCTCTTTGATTCTTGTTCCAACGCCGATGTTGGTGATTTCGGACATGCAAATACCTCATTTCTATTTACAAAATCTAATGTTAGGCGATTACCGTTAAAAGTCAATTTCGAGGAGGCGGCAAGGTGGAAAAGCCAAATATAGTCAATATTCAGAAGTATTCCATTCACGACGGGGATGGAATCCGTACAACAATTTTCTTTAAAGGCTGCGCATTGAGATGCTGGTGGTGTCACAACCCAGAAAGTCAGTCTTATGAAAAAGAGCCAATGATCAATTATGAAAAATGCGTAGATTGCGGTGCATGTCAAAAACACTGCAGCCATGGAGCTATCAAATTTGAAAATGGTCATTTCATTACTGATACAAAATTATGCGTTGGATGCGCTGATTGTACCGATTTCTGTATTTTAAATAACCGTGAAGTTTGTGGAACACAGTATGAAATCAAAGACTTGATGAAGATCATCGATAAAGATAAAGACTTCTACGAACAATCTGGTGGTGGTGTTACTTTATCGGGTGGCGAAGTAATGTCTGCGCCAATCGAATATCTTGAAACTTTATGCAAACGCATTAAAGCAAAAGGATATGATTTATGCATCGACACATGTGGCTTTGCTCCAACGGAAAATTATGTTCGTATTGCGCCTTATGTTGATACATTCTTATATGATATCAAAGTAATTGATGATGAGATTCACAAAAAGTATGTAGGTCAGTCCAATGAATTGATCTTAAAAAACTTAGAAACAATCAGTGAATTAGGAGCGAATATCAACATTCGTATTCCAATCGTAGTTCCAGTGAATGATGACGATAAATCGATTGCGGATATCATTCAATATTTAAAAGATAAAAATATTCAGGTATCACGCGTAAATTTATTGCCATATCATAACACAGGATCTAGCAAATATGAGAAATTACGTCGTCCATACTTGGCAAAAGATTGCCAAGTGCCATCTAAAGATAAAATGGCAAAAATCAAATCTGAATTCGAAAAAAATGGATTTTCTAATGTCAAAATAGGAGGATAATCATGGAAGAATTAAGAGGGATGAACGAACGTGTACGTAAGCTCAGAAAACAGTCTGTAGAAACAACTCCACACATTTTCATGGAACGTGCAATCTACATGACACAAGCTTACAAAAAATATGAAGGAAGCGTGTCTATTCCAGAATTACGTGCACTTTCAATGAAAGAAATTTTTGAAAACAAAACAATCACAATCGAAGATGGTGAATTAATCGTTGGGGATAAAGGTGCTGGACCTCAGTCAACTCCTACATTCCCTGAACTTTGCTGCCACACAATTGAAGACATGCACGTAATGAACGACCGTGACTTAATCTGCTTCAAGGTCAGCGATGAAGATTTAAAAATCCAAGAAGAAGAAATCATTCCATTCTGGGAAAAACGTTCTATCCGTAAAAAAATCATCGAATCCATGACTGATGAATGGAGAAGATGCTATGAAGCTGGTGTCTTCACAGAATTCATGGAACAACGTGGTCCAGGACACACAGTTGGTTCCGAAAAATTATACGTTAAAGGTTTCTTAGATTACCAAAAAGATATCCAAGACGCTATCGCAAAATTAGACTACTTAAACGATGAAAAAGCGATGTCTAAACGCGAACAATTAAATGCTATGAGCATCATGTGTGATGCAATCATGATTTTAGGTAAACGTTATGCTGCCTTAGCTCGTGAAATGGCTGAAAAAGAAACTGATCCAGTTCGTAAAGAAGAATTATTACAGATTGCGCACAACTGTGATGTTGTACCAGCACACAAACCAGAAACATTCTGGCAAGCAATCCAGATGTATTGGTTCGTACACTTAGGTGTTACAACTGAATTAAACCCTTGGGATGCTTACTCTCCAGGACGTTTAGACCAACACTTAAACCCATTCTATGTTCATGACTGCGAAGAAGGAATTCTTGATCATGACAAAGCATTAGAATTATTAGAATGTCTCTGGGTTAAATTTAACAACCAACCAGCTCCACCAAAAGTAGGTATTACTTTAAAAGAATCTAGTACATATACTGACTTCGCAAACATCAACACTGGTGGTATTACACCAGATGGTAAAGACGGTGTTAACGAAGTAAGTTACTTGATCTTAGACTGCATGGATGAAATGAAATTATTACAACCATCTTCTAACGTACAGATCTCCCGCAAAACACCTCAAAAATTCTTGAAACGTGCTTGTGAAATATCTCGTAAAGGATGGGGTCAACCAGCTTTCTATAACACAGAAGCAATCATCCAAGAATTATTAAATGCTGGTAAAACAATCCAAGACGCTCGTATGGGTGGTACAAGTGGATGTGTTGAAACAGGTGCATTCGGTCGTGAAGCATACATCCTTCAAGGTTACTTCAACTTACCAAAAATCTTAGAATTAACTATGTTTGATGGTTATGACCACGTATCTAAACAACAATTAGGTCTTCACACTGGTAAAGCAGAAGATTTCAAAACTTATGAAGAATTCTTCGAAGCTTACAAAAAACAAGTTGAATACTTCGCAGATATCAAAGTTGAAGGTTCTAACAAAATCACTCAAATCTTTGCTAAATACATGCCAGCACCATTCTTGTCCATCTTAACTGATGACTGCATTTCCCGTGGTTTAGACTACAATGCTGGTGGTGCTCGTTATAACACTAACTACTTACAAGGTGTAGGTATCGGTACAATCACTGACTCCTTATCTTCAATCAAATACAACGTATTTGACAAACATAAATTCACATTACCTGAAATTGCAGACGCATGTCTCCATAACTTCGAAGGTAACGAATTAATGTTGAACCTTGTATTGAACAAAACTCCAAAATACGGAAACGATGATGACTATGCAGATGACATCATGCAAGACGTATTCAACCATTATCAACAAACAATCACTGGCCGTGACAACATGAAAAATGGTAAATGGGGAATCAACATGCTTCCTACAACTTGCCACGTTTACTTCGGTGAAGTTATGCTTGCTAGTGCAAACGGTCGTCGTGCTCATAAACCAACTTCTGAAGGTATTTCTCCAGAAAAAGGTGCTGACGTTAACGGACCAACAGCAGTTGCAAAATCCTGCTCCAAAATGGACCACTTACGTACAGGTGGTACATTATTGAACCAAAAATTCACTCCAAGTGTTGTAGCTGGAGAAGCTGGTCTTGACCATATGGCAGACTTTGTTCGTACATACTTCAACATGGATGGACACCACGTACAGTTCAACGTTATCGATCGTCAAACATTGATCAACGCTCAGAACAACCCTCAAGAATACCGCGACTTAATCGTTCGTGTTGCTGGATACAGTGACCATTTCCGTAACTTGAGTAAAGAACTTCAGGACGAAATCATCGATCGTACTGAACAAGATTTTGAATAAAAATTTTGAATAAAATTGAATAGATTTAGAGGAGTTTTACAAATGAAATTAGGATTTATTGGCAGTGGAAACATGGCAAAAGCGATGATGGGAGGCATTATCTCATCAAATATCTTAAAAGCTGATGAAATCATTGCTTCTGATGCATTTGCACCAAGTTTAGAAAAAGCAAAAGCAGAATTAGGAATTAACACAACATTAAGCAACGTTGAAGTAGCTGAAAATAGTGAAATCATCGTATTATCCGTTAAACCTCAATTCTATGCAGCTGTAATCAATGAAATTAAAGATGTTGTGAAAGACAACACAATCATCGTTACAATTGCTCCAGGACAAACTTTAGCTCGTTTACACGAACAATTTGGACGTGATCTTAAGATCGTTCGTTGCATGCCTAACACACCAGCAATGGTTAAAGAAGGTATGACAGCAGCTTGCCCTAATGAATTTGTTACTAAAGAAGAAGTTGAAACTGTATTAAATTTATTAAACGGTTTCGGAAAATGTGCAGTAGTTTCTGAATATATGATGGATGCTGTTGTAAGTGTATCTGGATCTAGCCCAGCTTACGTTTACATGTTCATCGAAGCTTTAGCTGATGGTGCTGTATGCGATGGTATGCCACGTGATTTAGCTTACAAATTTGCAGCTCAAGCGGTATACGGTTCTGCAAAAATGGTATTAGAAACTGGTATGCATCCAGGTGCTTTAAAAGACATGGTTTGTTCCCCAGCTGGTACTACAATTGAAGCAGTTCGCGTATTAGAAGAAAAAGGCTTCCGCAGTTCTGTATTAGAAGCTATGAAAGCTTGCACGAAAAAAGCTCATAGTATGTAATTAATAAAAAAAGACCTTTCCGAAGGTCTTTTTTTTCAAAAATGAGGTTTATTATGAATGGATTTAAAATTGTTCCTCAAATCGAGTGTTATGAGGATGCACCATCATTTGTAGAAGCTAACCCCTTCTGTGAAGATGATTTTATCTTGATTTCAAAAAGTGTTTATGAACACGATTTTAAAGCAATCATTCAAGTAGGAAAGGTATTCTTCCGCTCAAAATATGGTCAAGGTGAACCAAACAGTGATATGGTCAACGCCTTAATCCGAGATTTTTTAGATAGCGGATGTAAACGAATCATTGCCGTTGGTGGTGGTAGCGTTATGGATATGGCTAAACTGTTATGCGTATGCGAAAGCGGTTTTGATTGCCAATATCTATTTGATCACCAAGACGAATTAAAACATAACTATCCACTAATCCTTGTACCAACAACTTGTGGTTCTGGATCAGAAGTTAGCAATATTTCCATTGTTGAAATGTTAAATATGAAAACAAAACTGGGATTAGCAAAAGATCCACTTTATGCCGATAAAGCAATTCTCATCCCAAGTTTGTTAAATTCGGTTCCTGATTTTTATCTGTATACAAGTGCCGTGGATGGTTTAGTCCATGCGATCGAATCATATTTATCCGCTCGCAGCAATGTTTATACTCGCTTATTCCAAGAAAAGGCCATTCGCTTATACATCAACAACTTCCTACAATTGCAGCAAGGAGTTGATCGTGCACAATTAATGGAATCTTTTATGGTTGCAAGTAATATGGCCGGTCTTTCTTTTGCGAATACAGGAACAGGATGTGTGCATGGAATCAGCTATCCATTAAGTGGTACTTACCACGTGACGCATGGTCTTGCGAATTCTATTTTCTTAGCAGAAGTGCTCAAAATGTATGAACGCTTACGACCTGAAGAAGTTCTAAATGATCTAAAACAACTCGTTGCCGATTGTTTAGGATGCGAAGTTAAAGATGCATTTGAAAAGTTAGACCAACTGATTCGTTTTATTGTCGAAGTACCAACATTATCTTCTTTAGGTATGAAAGAAGAAGAAATTGTAACCTTTAGCGAAAGTGTTGTATTGAACCAGCAACGCTTAATGTCTAACGGTTATGTAAATTTAAATAAAGAACAAATTCAAGAAATTTATAAAACATTATTCTAAAACCCACAACAAGTCCCCCAACTTATTTCTTGAACTTTGAATACCCCAAAAAAATGAGGATTGATTTCTGTATCTGCAGAAGTTAATCCTTTTTTTAGTTTCTCAAATTGTTTTTACTTTTTTGTGATCTGACTTTTTGTTGAATTGGGGGCTAAAAGATCATGATGATTTTCTTCGCATTTTATTTAATTGAGTTTGTGTTTTGTATGACGAAAAAAACGTCGTTTTAAATCTAGGAAAGAGTAAACAATATTATTGTTGAGAGCGCAAGATTGTCTCTATTGCTTTTCCTTTTGCGAGTTCATCAATGAGCTTATCGAGATAGCGGATTTCTTGCATCAAAGGCTCTTCAATAGATTCAACACGAACGCCACAAATTACCCCTTTAATCAGTTTGCGATTTTCATTGAGGCAAGGTGCATTCAAAAAGAATTCTCCGTAATTGATGTCTTGCTCTAGGGAAAATTGAATAGATTCTGGAGTATAACCCGTTAACCATTCGACTACTTGGTTGACTTCTTCAACAGTTCGTCCTTTCTTTGTTGCCTTGTTCACGAGTAATGGATAAACTTTGTTCAATTTCATGTTATATACTTTTTCGTTATTCATTTTTAAACCTCTCATCATTTTATAAAAAAAGAGCATTACAGAACTCATTTTAATTCAGTATCCTGTAACGCTCTTAATCTTTAATTGAATATTGAACTTAGACGTTGATTTCAGCAACGAGATTTTTTGCTTCTGGGTGTTTGTCTAAAATTGGATCGACAACTTGGCTGAAGAATTCAAGAGTTTGTTCTGGAGCACGTCCAACATAGAGAGAAGGATCCATTCTTGCTTCAAGTTCTTCTTTTGTTAATGGGAATGCAGGGTCATTAGCAATACGATCGAGTAAGTCGTTTTCTAAGCCGAATTCTTTGACTTGACGTCCTGCTTCCATGGAATGAACACGAATTAATTCATGTAATTCTTGGCGGTTACCACCAGCTTTAACTGCATCCATCATAATGTTTTCTGTTGCCATGAATGGTAATTCTTTACGTAAATCAGCTTCTACAACTTTTGGATAAACTACTAATCCATCTGTGATATTGAGATAAAGATCTAAAATACCATCAGTTGCTAAGAACGCTTCAGCAACGGCAATACGTTTGTTTGCAGAGTCATCTAATGTTCTTTCAAACCATTGGGTAGCAGCTGTGATCGCCGGGTTCATCGTATCGGAAATTACATAGTTAGCTAGGGCAGCCATACGTTCACAACGCATAGGGTTGCGTTTATAAGCCATAGCACTTGATCCGATTTGGTTTTTCGCAAATGGTTCTTCCATTTCTTTTTTGTGTTGTAATAAACGTAAGTCGTTGGAGAATTTATGTGCGGATTGCGCAATGGAAGAAAGGGCTTGAAGGACACGTGTGTCATATTTACGAGGATAAGTTTGACCGGATACGGCAAACCAATCGTCATAACCCATTTTCTCGCAAATTAATTTGTCGATTTGAGCAGCTTTTTGAGAATCACCATCAAATAATTCTAAAAAGGAAGCTTGAGTTCCTGTTGTTCCTTTTTGGCCAAGTAATTTCTTGTGTTCTAAAAGCCAAGAAATTTCTTCATAGTCCATCACTAAATCTTGCGCCCATAAAGAAGCACGTTTACCAATCGTTGTTGGTTGAGCAGCTTGGAAATGAGTGAAAGCAAGGCATGGCATATCTTTGTATTCAAGAGCAAAGTTTTTCAAACGAGCTAATACAGCAGCAAGTTTTTCTAAAATAAGCTCTAAAGCTTCATGCATAACGATTAAGTCTGTGTTATCTCCAACATAGCAACTTGTTGCGCCTAAGTGGATGATGCCAGCGGCTTTATCGGCTTGTTGGCCATAGGCATAAACGTGAGACATTACGTCATGTCGAACGACTGCTTCACGTGCTTTTGCGACATCGTAGTTGATATCTTCAGCATATTCTTGTAACTGAGCGATTTGTTCATCTGTGATGCTTAAACCGAGTTCTTGTTCAGCTTGCGCAAGAGCAATCCACAGTTTTCGCCAAGTTTTAAATTTCTTTTCTTCAGAAAAGAGATATTTCATCTCTTTGGATGCATAACGAGCAGAAAGAGGGGATTGATAGATAGAATGATCGTTCATATTTGATAACCTCCATAGACAAAGACATTTTACTCGTTCTCTGTCTCATGTTGTTACATTATCTAAATTATTGATTTTAGTAGAATAGAAAGGATTAAAAACCAAGACAGATTTGATTGAGAGAATGAATAATTTTCATTTGTCTTTTTTTTGATAAATCGCCTTCATTATATCGATCAGAATTTTGGTTTCAATGAAATAAATTTGAACACAATAAAAACATTAAGAAAGTGTTTCATATCCATAACTTAGTGACACATCAATCAAAATATTAGCGATTTCATCACGAGGCATTGAAAAGGCTTAATGCTTTGAATTAGTATAATTGTGCAGACGAACTGCGAGCTTTTGGGGGTAAGGTTATGGTCATGACTTTAGACTTCATCAGTATTATTCATTTATCAAACAATCTTTTTGCGTACCTTTTTTTCTAACCGGTACGCTTTTTGTATTTAATTTTTAATACAAAGCCAAAAAGACCAACAAAAACCATATTGAGATCCTCAAAATACCGATGTTCAAGTGGACATTGAACAAGTGAAAGGAATAGGAACAATTAATGGAAAACGCAAAAGTTTTAGTTGTCATGGGAAGTCGTTCTGATCTCCCAGTTATGGAAGGATGTCTCGATCAGCTTAAAGCACTCGAAATTCCTTATGAAGTACGTGTACTTTCTGCACACCGTACACCAGATGCCGTTCTCGAATTATCTAAAAATGCACAGGATAACGGAATCCAGGTGATTATTGCTGCAGCTGGTGGTGCTGCGCACTTAGCCGGAGTACTCGCTAGCTCAACAATTTTGCCAATTATCGGCATTCCAATGCAAACTTCAGCTCTTGGTGGAATGGATAGCCTTCTTTCTACTGTACAAATGCCAGCTGGAGTACCAGTTGCAACTGTTGCAATTGGAAAAGCAGGTGCGAAAAACGCTGCAATTCTTGCTGGACAAATCTTGGCTCTTTCTGATCCAAAAATGAGAGCAATTTTAGAAAAATTCAAAGCGGACCAAAAAGAATCTGTATTAAAACAATCTTATTTAGAAGACAATAACTAATGGAAATCACTCACACCGATGTGTCAAAAATGATTGATTTTCAATTCTTCTTCAAAACAAAAATGATCAAGTGATCAATTAGACAATACGCAATGATATCGACTGTACAGTTTAGCTTATTTTGCAATTTGAGAAGAATGAGAAGAGCAATTCGATAATTAAGGATCGTGAGTTTTAAAACCCAAAAGGGTAATAAAGAGGAAATATATTCAAATGGATACTCGTAGACTGATTCGAAAGAAACCTGCCTACATGGTAGAAAGTACATCTTTACAGGAAACATTGAAAAAAGACCTTTCTTTAGCTGATGATTTCTCTGTAGAACTGTACGTGATTTATGACATTTTTAATGCCGACGACAACGATTTAGCTTTATTGGAAAAAAACGTTATTGCTGAACCAGCAATTGACGAAGTTTTAACAGAAAGCGATCTGAATCTTGAAGGCAAAACTGTATTGGCATTCGAATTTTTACCTGGACAATATGACCAGCGTGCCGATTCAGCAATGCAATGCTTAATGCTTTTAAACAATAAAGAAGATGTTCGCATTCACTCCGGAACTTTAATGGTGATGGAAAATGTAACTGCAAAACAACTCGAAGCAATTGAGCACTACATGATCAACCCAGTTGAATCTCGTAAAAAAGATATGAACGTTTTAGACGATAGCCAAAAAGTGGATATCCAAGACGTTCCTGTTGTTGAAGGATTCATCAACTTAGATGCTGATCAAATCGCAGCAATGCGTACTGAATTAGGACTTGCGATGTCAAATGAAGACTTAGCCTTCATTCAAGACTACTTCAAAAATACAAAACATCGTGATCCATTCATGACAGAAATCCGTGTATTGGATACTTATTGGTCTGACCACTGCCGTCATACAACTTTTGAAACAATTTTAAAGAACGTTCATTTTGATGATGCAACATTCAATGAAAAATTAGAAAAAGCATGGCAGATGTATCTTGATTTACGTAAAGAAACTGGACGCGAAGAAAAACCAATCACATTGATGGATCTTGCAACAATTGCCGGTCGTACATTACGTAAACGCGGAAAATTAGATGACCAAGAAGTCAGTGATGAAATCAATGCTTGCTCCATTGAAATCGAAGTGGATGTCAATGGTCAGCCTGAACCTTGGTTATTAATGTTCAAAAACGAAACACACAACCACCCAACAGAAATCGAACCATTCGGTGGTGCAGCAACATGCATCGGTGGTGCAATTCGTGACCCACTTTCCGGACGTAGCTATGTTTACCAAGCAATGCGTATTACTGGTGCTGCTGATATTACTGCTCCACTATCTGAAACACTTGAACATAAACTTCCACAATCTAAAATTTCCAAAACTGCAGCTCGTGGTTACTCCTCTTATGGAAACCAGATCGGTTTAGCTACGACTTATGTCGAAGAAATTTTTGATGAAGGATACGTTGCTAAGCGTATGGAAGTTGGTGGTGTAGTTGGTGCTGCACCTAAACATCACGTAAAACGTGAAAAACCAGCTGCTGGTGATGTCATCGTTTATATCGGTGGTGCTACTGGTCGTGATGGTATCGGTGGTGCTACTGGTTCTTCCAAAGAACATACTGACACTTCCTTAGATACATGCTCTTCTGAAGTACAAAAAGGGAATGCGGTTATGGAACGTAAATTACAACGTTTATTCCGTAACCCAGATGCAACACGTTTAATCAAAAAAGCAAACGACTTCGGTGCTGGTGGGGTATCCGTCGCAGTTGGTGAATTAGCAGATGGCTTAGACATTAACTTAGATGCTGTACCAGTTAAATATACTGGCTTAGATGGAACTGAACTTGCGATCTCTGAAAGCCAAGAACGTATGGCAGTTTGTATCGAAGCGAAAGACCTCGATGCGTTCTTAAAAGAATGCGAAAAAGAAAACTTAAATGCGATCAAAGTTGCAGAAGTTCGTGCTGACAAACGTCTGATCATGAAATGGCGTGGCGATGTTATCGTTGATTTAGATCGTGAATTCTTAGATACAAACGGTGTTCGTCAAAACGTAGACGTCGTAATGAAATCTGGTGAACAAGACGTTAACCCATGGAAAGTTAACGATCAGCAAACAGACTTATTAACTGCTTTACAACAAGATCACACAGCAAACCAAAGCGGTTTAGCAGAAATGTTTGACTCCTCCATCGGTAAGAGTACTGTCCTCATGCCATTTGGTGGTAAAACACAACGCACTCCAGAAATTGGTTCTGTTCAAAAATTACCAGTAGATGGATTCACAAACACTTGCTCTTTAATGACTTATGGTTTTGATCCAAAATTATCTCGTTTCTCACCATGGTTAGGAGCGCAATATTCTGTAGTTGAATCCTTAGCACGTTTAAGTGCATTAGGTGCTGATCCATTTACTGCTCGTTTAACAAACCAAGAATACTTTGAACGTTTAGGTAAAGATCCTGAAAAATGGGGTTACCCATTAGAAGCATTACTCGGTTTAGTTAATGCGCAAATGGAATTCGAAACACCAGCAATTGGTGGTAAAGACTCTATGAGTGGTACATTCAACGAACTCCACGTTCCACCAACATTAATCACATTTGCAGTAACAACTGCTAAAACAGATGCAATCGTTTGTGGTGAATTTAAACAAGCTGGATCCAACATCTACTTAGTTGAACATAACCCACTTGCTAACTACGAGCCAAACTACACTCAAATTAAAGAAAACTTTAAAAACGTTTTAGCTCAAAACAAAGCAGGTAACATTTTATCCGCTCGTTTAGTTAAAGACAGTGGTGTAGGGGCTGCAACGGCAATCATGGCATTTGGTAACGAAATTGGTGCACAAATCACAATTGAAAAACCATATGCATATCGTTTAGGTAGCTTAATTGTCGAAACACAAAACGAAGTAGATCTTCCGAACTGGACTAAGATCGGTACAACTTTAGAAACACCTGAATTACACATCAACGATGAACACGTAAGCTTAGATGAAGCTTATGCAGCTTGGACAAGCCGTTACGATGATCTTTATCCAAGACTTGTTGAAGGATCTAAAGAAACTTTAGATACACCTTTATTTGAAGGTGAAAAACGCTTCTCTAAAGTTAAAGTTGAAAAACCAGTTGTCGTAATTCCAGTATTCCCAGGACAAAACTGTGAATTAGATACAGCAACTAAATTCAGACGTGCTGGAGCTGAAGTACATGTCGTTGTCTTCAACAACCTTGATGTTGATCACATCCGTCAGTCCATCGAAACATTAGCTCAAGAAATCGAAAAAGCACAAATCATGATGGTTGTTGGTGGATTCTCCTTAGCAGATGAACCAGATGGATCCGGTAAATTTATCGTTTCCGTATTACGTAACCCACGTATTGCCAAAGCAATCGAAACAATGCGTGCTAACGAAGGTTTAATCTTAGGTATCTGTAACGGATTCCAGGCTCTCGTTAAATCTGGATTATTACCATTTGGCGATAGCTCTCATGATGTAAATGAATTAGCAACATTATTCAGAAACGACATTAACCGTCACATTTCTCATATTGCTTCTACAAGAATTACATCTAACCGTTCTCCATGGTTACAAAACTTCAAAGCAGGTCAAATTCACTCTGTTGCAATGTCTCATGGTGAAGGTAAATTCATGGCTAGCCCTGAATTACTTGCAAAACTCCAAGCTAATGGTCAAATCGCTACTCAATACGTTGACCCAGAAGGTAATCCAACAATGGATGGTCAATACAATCCAAACGGAACATGCTTGGCAATCGAAGGTATCCTTTCTGAAGACGGCATGATCTTCGGTAAGATGGGACATAGCGAACGTTATGAAGATGGATTATTCAAAAATATCGCTGGCGATTGCGACCAAGATATTTTCGAATCTGGTGTATCTTTCTTCACACACAAAGGAAAATAAAAACATTTCAATCAATTTCGGTTGAACAACAAATAAAAAATTAAAAATAACACGCTTGCAGATCTTTGAATCGACAAAAGGATTTGATCCACTTGTCGACTCATCGATCTTGTAGGCATGTTTCAATATCCATATCAATGAAACATTAATGGAAAGGGATAATATGGCAGATCAATATAAAGCAGCTGGTGTCGATTTAGAGGCTGGTTACGATAGTGTTAGACGAATCAAATCACATGTCGCACGTACAACTGTTCCAGGCGCAATGGCGTCTATTGGAGCTTTTGGCGGGATGTTCGATTTAAAAGCAGCAGGATTTAACGATCCTGTATTAGTTTCCGGAACAGATGGTGTCGGAACAAAATTAATGATGGCTTTTGAAATGGATCGCCACGATACAATCGGTATCGATGCGGTCGCAATGTGCGTTAATGACGTATTAGTTCAACAAGCTGCTCCTTTATTCTTCCTCGATTACATCGCAGTTGGAAAAAACCATCCAGAAGTGATCGAAGCAATTGTTAAAGGTGTTGCGGATGGATGTGTATTAAGTGATTGTGCATTAATCGGTGGTGAAACTGCAGAAATGCCAGATATGTATGATGTTCATCATTATGACTTAGCTGGATTCTGCGTTGGTGCAGTAGATCGCGCAAACTTATTAACAAACGAAAATGTTAAAAGTGGTGACGTATTAATCGGTTTACCTTCTTCTGGTGTTCACTCCAATGGTTTCTCTTTAGTTCGTAAAGTGTTATTCAAAGATAACCATTGCGATCCACATGCAACATTTGAAGAACTTGGTGGAAAACGTTTAGGTGACGTATTACTCGAACCAACAGTTATCTACGTAAAACCTGTAAAACACTTATTTGGCAAAGTGAACTTACACGGTATGGCTCACATCACAGGTGGTGGGTTCTTCGAAAACATTCCTAGAATGCTTCCAGAAGGATTAGGTGTTTCTATCGATCTCGATAGTTTCCCAAGACCTGCAATTTTTGATTTCATTCAGAAACGTTCTAATGTTACTGAACATGAAATGTATAACGTATTCAACATGGGTATCGGATTTGTCATTGCAGTAGATCCAGCAGATGCAGACCATGTTCAAGCTTTATTAAAAGAAATGAACCAAGAAAGCTACAAAATCGGTGTCGTAACTGATTCAGGTGAAGTGGAGCTTCATCGATGAACGTCATTGTGTTCGCATCCGGAAGCGGGACAAATTTTGAAGCGCTCATGGAAAAAGCAAACCAAGGCTTATTAGATGTCAATATCGTTGGTCTTGTTTGTGATAAAGAACAAGCAGCAGTTCGTGCAAAAGCGGATCGCTTGAATGTACCACAACGTTGGTACAACCCTAAAGCGTATCCAGATAAAGCAGCTTATGAAGCAGATATCCTCGTTTGGCTCAAAGAGTTGAATGTTGAGATGATCGTTCTTTCAGGCTATATGCGAATTGTCGGCAAAACATTATTGGATGCTTATCCAAATGCGATCGTCAATTTACATCCAGCATTACTTCCTGCTTTTCCAGGCGCTCACTCCATTCAAGATGCATTTGATGCAAAAGTGGATCATACCGGAGTCACTGTTCATTTTATCGATGACCAAATTGACCAAGGTCAATTGATCATTCAAGAACGTGTCGATATCGATCCATCTTGGACATTAGATCAATTAGAAACTGCCGTTCATGCCAAAGAATATGACTTATTCTATCGCGGTGTGAATTTAGCAGCTAAACAGATTCAACAACGCGAATCGAATCAATAATAAAAATCATTTTAAAAGACGGACAAAAGGAAAATCATTTCTTGATTTTCCTTGGTCTGTTTGATCAAAAGAGAGGAGCTCAAAATGAAAAGAGCATTAATCAGCGTTTCAGATAAAACTGGGTTAGTCGATTTTGCCAAAGGGCTTGTTGATGCCGGTTATGAAATTATTTCGACAGGGGGAACTCGTAAAGCATTAGCTGATGCTGGAGTTTCGACAATTTCGATCTCTGATGTAACTGGTTTTCCAGAAATCATGGATGGTCGTGTAAAAACTTTACATCCAAATGTTCATGGTGCTTTACTTTGCGTTCGTGAAAATCCAGAACACGTTGCCCAAATTAAAGAACTCGGAATTGAATATATCGATTTAGTTTGCGTAAACTTATATCCATTCAAAGAAACTGTTCAAAAAGAAGGCGTAAGCCATGAAGAAATCATCGAAAATATCGATATCGGTGGACCAAGCATGTTACGTTCTGCTTCTAAAAACTACCGTTACATCCCTGTACTTTGCGATCCAAAAGACTACGCAAAAGTATTAGAAGAAATTCAAACTAACGGAGAAACAACTTTAGAAACACGCGAACATTTAGCTGCTAAAGTATTCCGTCACACTGCTCGTTATGATGCAATGATCGCAGATTACTTAACCAAAAAATGTGGAGAACAGTTCCCAGAAAGCATGACAATCACTTTCGATAAAGTGCAAGATTTACGTTATGGCGAAAACCCACACCAAAAAGCAGCATTCTACAAAGGTATGCGTCCACAATACTCTTTAGCAAACGCAAAACAATTACATGGTAAAGAGTTATCCTACAACAATATCCAAGATGGTAATGCAGCAATCGAAGTCTTAAAAGATTTCGAAGGTTCTAAAGCAGCTGTTGGATTAAAACACATGAACCCATGTGGTGTTGGTTTAGGAAAAACAATCAATGAAGCTTGGGATAAAGCATACGATGCCGATCCAATCTCTATCTTTGGTGGAATCGTTGCTCTTAATGATGTTGTTGATGAAGAACTCGCAACAAAACTTTCTAAAATCTTCTTGGAAATCATCATTGCACCAGGTTTCGAAGACAAAGCGCTTGAAATTTTAACACAAAAGAAAAACATCCGTTTATTACAACTCGATACAACACTTGAACCAAATAACACATTGAAATACACAAACGTAAACGATGGCCTTTTAGTTCAAGAAATCGATGATCATCAATTAAAAGTTGAAGATTTAACTTATCCAACAGATCGTAAACCAACAGAAGAAGAACTTGAACAACTTCTGTTTGGATGGAATATCGTTAAACACGTTAAATCTAATGCGATCGTTTTAGTCAAAGACAACCAAACAATCGGTGTTGGTGCAGGCCAAATGAACCGTGTAGGGGCGGCTAAAATTGCGATCGAACAAGCAGGCGAAAAAGCAAAAGGATCCGTTATGGCATCCGATGCATTCTTCCCAATGCCAGATACAGTTGAAGCAGCAGTTGCTGCTGGTGTAACAGCAATTATTCAACCAGGTGGATCTATTAAAGATAACCTCTCAATTGAAGAATGCAACAAACACAATATCGCGATGGTCTTCACAGGCGTTCGCCATTTCAAACACTAATCAGGAGTTTCGAGACAGATGAAAATTCTAGTTATTGGTAAAGGAGGACGCGAACACGCACTTGCTTTAGCAGCAAGTCAGTCCAAACTTTGCGATCAATTATATTGCGCACCAGGAAATCCTGGTATGGCTAAAATTGGCAAACTTGTAAATATCGATGATTCTAAAATCGATGAATTAGCTGAATTTGCCCAAAATGAAGGAATCGATTTAACAATCGTTGGACCAGAAAATGCGCTGGCAGACGGAATTGTTGATGCATTTGAAAGCCGCGGCTTAAAAATCTTTGGCCCTACAAAAGCAGCAGCTCAAGTAGAAGCATCTAAAGATTTTGCTAAAGGTTTAATGAAAAAATACAATATCCCAACAGCTGATTATCAAACATTTGATAACTTTGAAGACGCAAAAGCGTTTGTCCTTGAAAAAGGTGCGCCAATCGTTATCAAAGAAAATGGATTGAAAGCAGGTAAAGGGGTAACTGTTGCAACTGATTTAGATATGGCTCTGGAAGCATTAAATATCGCTTTTGAAATCGAAGGCAACAGTGTTGTGATTGAAGAATATTTAGAAGGATTTGAATTCTCTTTAATCGCCTTAGTGCATGGTGAAAATGTTTATCCATTAGAATGTGCCCAAGACCACAAACGTGTTGGGGATGGGGACACTGGACCAAACACAGGCGGAATGGGATCTTATTCTCCAGTTCGTGCGATCACTCAAGATTTAGTGGATACAGCTATGGAATCCATTATGAAACCAATGGCTAAAGCACTTTGTGAAGAAGGCTGCCCATTCACTGGTTTCCTTTATGGTGGACTGATGGTCACAAAACGTGGAATTGAAGTTATCGAATTCAACTGCCGTTTTGGAGATCCAGAAGCAGAAGTTATTTTATGTCGTTTAACAAGTGACTTCGTGCAAAATATTCTCGATGTTATGGAAGACAAAACACCAGAACTGACTTGGACATCTAAAACAAGTCATGGTGTAGTTCTCGCTTCTACTGGTTACCCAGCAAGCTCAACTAAAAATGCGCCAATCACAGGTGTTGAAGATGTTGATGGTCTTGTTTATCACATGGGTACAAAAATGGAAGACGATACACTACTCACAAATGGGGGTCGTGTTTTAATGGTCGTTTCTTTGGCAGACCAGTTAGAAGAAGCGATGGCTCATACTTATGCAGAAGTTGAAAAAGTAAAATGCGATAAATTGTTCTATCGTCATGATATTGGTAGAAAGGATTTAAAAAATGCCTAAAACTGATTTAGAAATTGCGCAGGAATGCGTCCTTGAACCGATTGAAAACATCGCTGCCAAAGCAAATATTCCTTTAGAAGCTGTTGAACCTTATGGGAAAACAAAAGCAAAAGTCGATATCCACTCTTTAAATTTAGAAGGGAAAGAAGATGGAAAGCTGATTTTAGTCACAGCCATCAACCCAACTAAAGCCGGAGAAGGAAAATCCACAACAACAGTTGGATTGGCTGATGCTTTAAATAAAATCAATAAAAACACTTTAATCGCTTTACGTGAACCTTCTTTAGGGCCAGTATTCGGTCTTAAAGGGGGAGCAACTGGTGGTGGTTATGCGCAAGTTGTTCCAATGGAAGATATTAACTTACACTTCACAGGGGACATGCATGCGATCACAACCGCAAACAACTTACTTTGTGCCATTATCGATAACCACATGTATCAAGGCAATGAATTGAATTTAGATCCAAACCGTATCACATTCAAACGTTGCTTAGATATGAATGACCGTACTTTACGTCAAATCGAAATTGGACAAGGATCCAAAGTCAACGGAATTGAACGTACAGATGGATTCAACATCACTGTTGCTTCTGAAATCATGGCTTCTCTTTGCTTAGCAGATGATTTAATGGATCTGAAAAAACGCTTTGGAAATATGCTCGTAGGCTGGACTTATGACAATAATCCAGTATATGTTCATGATTTAGGTTGTGAAGGGGCAATGGCAATGGTGATGAAAGATGCCATTAAACCAAACTTAGTTCAAACTCTTGAACATAACCCTGTATTTATCCACGGTGGACCATTCGCGAACATCGCACATGGATGCAACTCCGTTATTGCTACAAAAACTGCTTTAAAAATGGCTGACTATGTCATTACAGAAGCTGGATTTGGTGCCGATTTAGGGGCTGAAAAATTCTTAGACATTAAATGCCGCATGGCAAAATTACATCCAAATGCAGTTGTTATCGTGGCAACAATCCGTGCATTAAAACAACATGGTGGCGTTGCTTATGAAGATCTTGGTCAAGAAAACGTACAAGCATTATTAGATGGTTGTGCAAACTTGGCTAAACATATCGATACAGTTAAACAATTCGGTTTACCTTACATCGTGGCAATCAACCAATTCATCAACGATACAGATGCTGAAATTGCTGCATTAGAAAACTGGTGTCAAGAAAATGGTCACCTACTCTCCTTATCTCAAGTTTGGGCAAAAGGTGGAGAAGGAGCAATTGACCTTGCTCAAAAAGTTGTTGAACTTTGCGATCAAGAAAACAACTATGCGCCTTTATATGATACAAACGATACAATCGAACATAAAATTGAAACAATCGCTCGTAGAGTTTATGGTGCTGATGGCGTTGAGTTCACAGAAGAAGCAAAAGAACAAATTGCTTTATTCAATAAATTTGGTTGGGATAAAACTCCAATCTGTATGGCAAAAACACAGATGTCTTTGTCCGATGATCCAAAAGTTATGGGTGCACCAAAAGGATTTACAATCACTGTTCGTGAATTACGCCCATCTTTAGGAGCTGGATTTATCGTTGCATTAACAGGTAAAGTCTTAACAATGCCAGGTTTACCAAAAGTACCAAGTGCATTGAATATGGACATCGATGTGAACGGCAAAATCACTGGTTTATTCTAGTTTGTAGATCAATCAGAACTTCAATTCATCAAAAATAGTCAAAAGCTTTCATCGTCTCTCTTTTAAAGGGAGATCTTGAAAGCTTTTTTCTTATTTAAGACAAATAAGTCAGATTATGAACGAAAAGTGATAAAATTAATTAGTTATGAGTTAATTAAAAATACAGATAACACAAAATAATATAGTAATCTAGAAAAGATCTCTACGATTTATAATCGGAGAGTTTTAGTATGAATAATTTATATAATATTGCAAAAAATACAATCAATCATATTAATCTAAAGAAAAATGGAGAAGCCGGTCATGTTGCTTCTGCTTTAGAAACAGCCAATGGTGCTGTGTATACAGGCATTTGTATTGATGTGCCTTGTTCAATAGGTATTTGTGCAGAGCAAGCAGCTATAGCTGATATGTTGAAACATGGAGAAACTCAAATAAAAAAATTGTAGCTGTATATGAAGATGGTAGTGTTCTACCTCCTTGTGGGAGATGTAGAGAATTGATTTCACAGTTGAATTTGGAAAACAAAAATACTATGGTTGCAATCGATTACAATATGGCGGTTACATTAAAAGAATTGTTACCTGAAAGGTGGGATAAAAAATGGGATTAAATAAATTAACAAACCATATTTATTACTTAGAACATAATCCTGAAGTCGATAGACCAATGTTAGGATATGTTAAAGGTGATAAATATTCTTTAGCCATTGATGCTGGATATTCTGCAAATCATGTTCATGATTTTTACAAAGCAATCGAAGCAGAAAAGTTTGATAAGCCGAATTTTACAGTTATAACGCATTGGCATTATGATCATACTTTTGGCATGCATGCAATCAATGGAGTAAGCATTGCTCACGAAAAAACAAATGATTTTCTTAAAGAACAACAAGTCAGAGCAAGGGATATCAATTATATTGAATTGATGAAAAAAGATGATGTGCATTTTGAAAAAGAATACAGCGGGCAGGATAAATTGAGTATTGTATTATCTGATATTACTTTTGCCGATAAAATGACTTTGGATTTAGGGGGAATTACTGCACAAATTTTTCATGCAGTTTCACCACATTCTGACGATACCACTTGCATTTATGTTCCAGAAGAAAAAGTATTGTTCTTGGGAGATTCTACAAGTGAAGATTTCTTCAATAACGGATATATGGATAAAGATAAATTATGTTCGCTGATTCAAACTATTCAATCAATAGATTGTAGATATTGTATCTTAAGTCATTGCGAACCCCTTACTAAAGAAGACTTGCTTTCTTATCTGTTTACGATTGAACTACAAAATCCCAGTTTGCTAGACAAAGAGAATTAATAAATTTAGTTTTTGTAAAAGAGGTGTCAATATGAAAAATACTAATTGTTGCCCGAAATGTAACAGCAATGACATTATCCGAGTGAACGGTTCAAATAGAGCATATGGAGGGGGAAATAATATAATAACTGGAGCATTTTCGTCTGTTAAAGTTAATCGATATATATGTTGTAATTGTGGTTTTACTGAAGAATGGATTGATAAAGAAGACATAGAAAAAATAAGAAGAAGTTCAAATCCCAAAGGATAAACCAAGTCTGAATTTATGGAGGTGTAGTAATACACTAAACTATTTTGATTGAAGAAATTACTATTGAGAATCTAATAGAAAAAATGAATGAAAAAGTACAAGAAATGGAACTAGATAGCTATCAGATTAAAACCATGTCTTTTTGGGGAACAGATAAAGCTGTTTTGATTTTCAAAAAAGGACTAAAAAGAAGTTTGCTATAACTCCCAAATGGAATAAGTGCCAGATGAACGCTGTTAAGGCACAGGCAGTGGAAGTCATAAAAAAGGTATTGAGTTACGATAGAGCGAGAAAGTTCGGGCAGAAAGCTGTTAGAGCTTTTCTCATATTTCACATTAATAAAGCAAATGGAAAATTAGAAATGAAAGAGAGCTAATGGGAATTGATATTGAAAAGCCTTTTAAAACCTCCCCGTTAGTACCAGAGAATGGAATGTTGGAGTATTGCCTGTGTCAATATATTGTGTTAGGGGAACCACACAACAAACTAATAAAGAAAATCGGAAATGTAGAGTTAGAGATTTCGACATCGTATCCAAGTATAAGCATACAGAGAGAATTTTTTGTAATAAACATTTATCCAATTAAGTTAAATGGGATTATGTAAAAAACGGAAAGTTCCATTTTTTTTGCAGAAAGAATAAAGATCAAAATGAGAAGTTGATCATAAATAGAGACGAACAAAATTTCTCTTTTTGGCTTTTGAGTAAAATGTTTGCTTCAACTAACTTGATGACTTAAAATAGTGAGCAATTAATTGCGATATGAATGAGAATGTTTTGTCTCGATCAAAACTAGTTGGAGAAGCTATATGAATCTAGTAGATATCATCATCCTTTTGATCGTTTTGGTTTTATCGATCATTGCGATTCGTGCATCGCGCAAAGAAAAATGTAATGGCAATTGTGGTACATGTGCGAGTGGATGTGCAAGGCCCAAACAACCGGATTTTGTGCGTCGCTATCGAGAAGATCATCCGCAACAAAACGGGCGTTCAAAAGCAGAATGAGCGATGAATAATTCATTTTTTGCCTAAAATAAAGCAAATGAGCGAAATACATAGCCGACAGACGATGTATGGAATATAATTAAGTTTAGTCATCTTGAAAGTTGAATTTTTAAAGAATAAAAGGATCATTCATAATAAAGGATGGTCCTTTTGATCTTTCATCTCAGTGCTAGAAACATCAGATTGGATCTTTTGTAGATCGAATCGAGAAAGGAAATTCATGATGAATGTACAATACTTAGAAAAACTTGCCCATCTTGCGATTGTTAAGGGGGTAAATCTCCAACCGAATCAACCATTAAATATTCGAGCGTGTGGGGATCCTCAACATCAAATGTTGATCGACCTTTGTATTCTAGAAGCTAAAAAATTAGGTTGTCCCAAAGTAACATTGGATATTCGAGATGCCAATGAAGAACGCATGTTATTCCAACCAGAAAATAAAGCTTTATTAGATCAGCGTATTGAAACGCTTGCTAAACAATATGAAGAAGCAGCGGCCAAAGGGGCTGCATTTTTATCCATTGTTGGCGAAGATCCTAATGCATTTGAAGATGTCGATCCTAAAGTGATCGTGGATCGAAATTTACGATTAAACAAATTATCTCCAAACTTTAGAAAAGGGCTCGATACGGGTTTACTTTCTTGGTCAATCATTGCCGCACCAAGCGCAGGCTGGGCAAAGAAAGTGTATCCAGATCTTACTAAAGAACAAGCCATTGATGCATTATGGGCTGATATCTTTACGATTAGTCGTATTGATGATAGAGATCCTAAAGACAATTGGAATCAACATGGTCAAATGTTAAAGGCTAGAATGAATAAATTAAATGCGTTAGGACTCGTACGGTTCCACTATTTATCGAAAAATGGAACCGATTTATGGATCGATTTACCGGAACATGCCATTTTTGTAGGGGGTTCAACAACGCTTCAAAACGGCTTGGAAATTTTCTGTAATATTCCAACCGAAGAATTATTCTCTGTGCCTTTAAAAACAGGGGTTAATGGTCAGCTTGAAGCAATGATGCCATTAAACTATAACGGCCAAATCATTGATGAGTTTGGCTTTACATTTAAAGAGGGTAAAGTCGTCGATTTCCATGCTAAAAAAGGTAAAGACGTTTTAGAAGCAATGTTGAAAAGTTGTAAAAATGCCGATTACTTAGGCGAAATTGCCTTGGTAGATAAAAGTTCCCCAATCCGCATGGCAAATCGTATTTTCTACAATACTTTATTTGATGAAAATGCAGCATGTCATTTTGCGTTAGGCCAATCTTATGCTGAATGTGTGCCAGGATCTGAAAATTGGGATGAAGAACAACAAGAAGAGCATGGGTTAAACCAAGCGCAAATTCATGTCGACTTTATGGTTGGTGCTGATGATTTATTGATTGAAGGATATCAACCAGATGGCACGAAAATCATCGTGTTTGAAAACGGATCTTTCACAAGTGAATTTGACGCATAATCAATAAGTATTTACAATAAATAGAGCTCAATTAAGGTTATTGAACCGATTAGGAGGATTATCATGGCTGAAGATTCAAAGACTAATCCAATTAGCGATTCAGATGAAGCGATTTTTAAAGATCTGCTTAATGATTCGAGAGTCCAGGCATTACATATTAACGAACCACAGTTCGATTCTTTCGACGTTCAGTCTGCAATCCAGGAAGCAAAAACAGTCTCAGAAGAACAAAAAACTTCACGCAGTTTGTTTGGTAAACTGAGTCGTCGAAATAAAAATGCAGCAGTTAGAGAACAGAAAGAAAATCCAATTGTTGAACAACCTCAAAGTGAAGCGACAAAACCGATTGTTTCCGTGGACCAGACTGCTTTAGATCAGATCGAACCACAAGAAGATTTAGATGATGGTGTGATCGAAAGAGAAATTACTTTAGATGAACTTTTAGCCGGACAAGTTACTGTTCAAAAACAATCGACGCAAAGTCAGCCGGTTGAAGAACAAGCGTCTGAAGTTGAAGAAGATCTAGAACCTAGCTTTGTACAAGAATCTTTAACTGTACAAGAACCGATCTTTGTTCATCAAGCAGAAAAAACGCCGATTGAACATGCAGATGAAGATCAAAAATCGTTTATTGAACCACCAGTACTTGAAGAAACGAAAGAAGTTGAACCACAACGTAAACCACGTACGTTTGCAGAAATTTTAAATTCTTCTCGTTACCAACAAAATCAACAAGCAATTGAAAATATTGATTTGATGGAACCAAATACAACACAAACATTTGATTCACGTATGGTCAACGAAGCGTTTGAAAGTGAAAAAGCAGCTCAATCTAGTTCTGTATTCATCACAAAACAAGAAAACAATTTTGATGCCCCTGCACAACAGGAAATCGAAGAACAACAAGAAGAACAACTCGAAACTTTAAAAGATGATTCTATGCAAGACATCGATCGCTCAGAAACTAGAAGAGGGCGTAGAAATAAAAAGAATCGCAGTGAAGTCATCGATCCAGATGCAAGTTTAGTGGACGATTACGCATACGATGAATACACAGATAAAAAGCACTTCTTTACAAGTGACTATAAAAAGATCGAAGAGTATTTAGCAAATGAATCGGCCCAAGGGTTCCACTTTACTCGTAAAGAAGGAAACCGTTATTTCTTTGTGAAGAAAAAACCACGTAACTACTTATATAAAGTGCTCTACTTTGCGAATGAACCAGATGAATCATATTGGCAAATGTTAGAAGCGCAAGGATGGGATCGTGTCGATCAAACGCCAAGTCGTCATAAACGTGATGCTGGTTGGTATATTTTGCGTCATCTTCAAAAAGAGGGCGATTTACCTTTTGATATTCCGAATGAAGAAGAGAAATACCGTTACTTCAGCAAACTGGCTTCTTCATGTCGTTCAACCCTATTGTTGTTAGTGTTCGTCATGATCTGTTCTGCTGTTTCAATCGCTTTACAGTATTTCTTCAAAGGCTATCTAGTCGTGATGATCGCAAGTGCAGTACTATTTGCGATTGCTCTGTATATCTTCATGGTCTATGCTCGAATGTTGTCAAAAGCAAGAAAACAAACATCTTTACTTGCTGCTCGTGTTCGTTTGTCTGAAAACAACGAACAATATCAAGCTTTACAACAGTCTCCACAAGATGCGCAGTATTATGAAGATCAACACGAAGATGAATATGAAGATTAAAGAGATTCATTAAGCCAAATGGATAAAGAACAAAAACGTGCATAACTCCGATGTTATGCACGTTTTTTAATAGATAGAGGCTAAAATAAGCTTGGTTGCTGATCTTGAAGAAGTGAAAGATCAAATTGTGGTTCATATAAGCCGTCATTGATTAAATCGAGTACTGTTTGATTCATTGCTTTAGCGGCAAGTAGACAAGTATTTAAACAGCGAGTTTCAGGGCTATGGTGAACCATTTTAATCTGTGGGCATTGCGTATGGCCAAGCTGTTTGCGAAAGTTTGAAACAAGTAGGCGTTCAGCTTGGGGAAGAATTTTTGTTTCGTGCGCACATGTCTGAACTAACATAGCAGAAAGAGCAGCAGTACATCCGGATAAAGCGCCACATAAGTTTCCAGTATACATACCACCACTAAAACCGGAAAGTAATTTCATTGAGCCATCAGGGAGATGGAGTTGAAATGTTTTGTTACATGCCAGTAAAAGCGTTTCGGAACAACTATAATGTTTGTCCATATAAAAGTCATGAACGTTTTGTTCAAGTAAAGAAAGAGCCATAATTAAATCCTTTCGTGAATTTCATAATCATGAATTGAAATGTCTGTATTATAAAATGCAACAGTCGAATTTGTCATTAAACTTAAACAAATTCACTAAATGATTTTATAGCAAAAGAATTTGACGATCTTTGGTGAATTGACAGAAGATGCACAAGATCATTAAACTTTAAAGTTGAGAAAACAGATTTTACAAAGCGAGAGGGACAGATTATGAACGATCAAAATATAAATAATGAAGTGTTGATGGTTTTGCCACGAAAAACGGTATATACAGCTTCTAAACTTGCTGAAAATTGGGTTTTGAATCAAGATTCTGCTCACTTTTCCATTTCTCTCGAGGGCAGTTTAATTGCTACAGCGTATTGGCAAGAAGCAGATGATTTTGGCATGAATCGCCCAGCTATCGTATTTGAGGGCCAAAGCGATGCGTTAAGAGCGGATCTCTTTACGGCTTTAATGACGCGCATGGCACTTGCTTATGATGAAATTCCTTCCAAATATCCGCTTTATATTCGGTTATTTGAATCCGATTTAGAACTGATTGCTCAAGCAAGTAGAATGGGTTTCGTTCCTTATTTTGGCGAATGGAAAAAGAAAACAGCTCCAGAAAGTGAAGAGGATTGGAAAAGAATCACTGAAGCATTACGCCAAGCTTATCCAGCACAGGATGATGTAATGATTCATTAATCATCAAACAGACCGATCAAAACGAAAGTGAATAAGAAAACACCCGCAAGATTCTGAAGTGGAATTTGCGGGTGTTTTGTAGGTTTATAGTTCTTGAATTTCTGTGCATTTTGCGTAGATATCTAAAATAAGCTTTTTAGTATCTTCCCATCCGAGACAAGGATCAGTAATAGAAATTCCTTTTTCATAGTTTTCGCAAATATCTTGGCGGCCTTCTTTTAAATAGGATTCAATCATTAAGCCTTTAACAAGATTACGAATTTCCGGATGATATTTGCGGTTATGCATGACATCCATACAAATACGAATTTGTTCTTTGTATTGTTTGTTGGAGTTGGAGTGATTTGCATCAACGATGACTGCTGGATTTTTCAATCCTGCTTTTTGATAGAGGTCATAGACAATTCTAAGATCCTCATAGTGATAATTAGGGATTGTTTTACCGTATTTGTCTACTCCACCGCGTAAAATAACGTGGGCAAGGGGATTGCCATCGGTATTGACATCATTTTGGCGGTAGATAAAACGATGAGGATGTTGCGCAGCAGTAACAGAATTCATCATGACGGAAAAATCGCCCGAAGTTGGGTTTTTCATTCCGACAGGAATATCAAGTCCAGATGCGACTAAGCGGTGTTGTTGGTTTTCAACGGAACGAGCGCCGACGGCTTCATAGGAAAGTAAATCATCTAAAAAAGAGCGATTTTCTGGATATAACATTTCATCAGCAGTGGAAAGACCAGTTTCTTTTAAAACGCGTAAATGCATTTTTCGAATTGATCTTAATCCTTCTAATAAATCAGGTTCGCTATTGGGATCTGGTTGGTGCAACATGCCTTTATAACCATCACCTGTTGTCCTTGGTTTATTGGTATAAACGCGAGGGATAATCATTAAACGGTCTTTAACGACTTCATTAAGTTGGGCAAGTTTATGGCAATATTCCACAACGCTTTCTTCACAATCCGCAGAACAAGGACCGACAATTAAAATAAAACGATCATCTTTCCCTTCGAAAATATCACGAATTTCTTGATCACGTTTCTTTTTGATCATTTGTGCGTGTTCGGACATTGGAATTTCTTTTTTTAGAAGTTCTGGATCTGGAAGTTGGTGATTAATATGAATAGACATAGTGGACTCACTTTCTAGATATTGTAAAACAGGTGTTTGTTTTCAATTTCAACTGCGTATTAGTATAACACTTATAACACTGATTCTAAGTTAGAATGAAACTGTGTTTTCATGAGTTTACACGTTTTACAATTAATTTGCATGGTTTTGTCAAAGGGAATAAAAAAACATAGAAAAAAACAAAAGAATTGTTAAAACCGTAAACGCTGTGCAAACGTTTTCAAAAAAATAGCAAAGAGAAATTTTTTAGGTTCCTAACATATGACAATCTTGCCTTGAGTATTGGGGTTTAGAGATGATTTCATTGCAAAAAATTTTTGTCCATGATTTAATTTTAGATGGCAAATCAAAATGTATTGATTTAAAAACAAAATCAAAAATGAATGTGAGGTTTTATCATTATGAAATTTTATGAAATCCGCCTCGGTGCAATTGAAAATGGGCAAGATTTAGCACCAGTTGAAGGTTCTCAATATATTACTTTAGGTGATGCTGTTCATCATTTAAAAAATCTTTTAGAAGAAATGGAAGCTAATCCTTCTTCTGTAAAAGAAGATGTTGCATTGAATATTGTTCGTGTCGCAAAAACAAATGGGAAAAAGAAATCTAAAGCAAAAGATGTTGTTTTAGTTCAATCCTATGCTGGAATCGATGAAGAATCGAATACGTTCTGCTATGAAGGTGTTGCGTTCTTAACATTCTGCAATGAATTTGAAGCAATGATTTTAGCAGGTCAAAGCGAAGTTGGTTCTTTAGGTCGTTATAGCGTTCAGATGATTGAAGGCGGAAATAAAGAATTATGCTATTTCTCCGACATGGGTATGATTGTTGGTTCTTTAGCGCAAATCTCTACTAGTCGTCATATCGTCAATAAACAAGTGATCATCTTCAACCGTACGCAAGCTGACCAACCAGAAGAAATTGCTTCTATCTCCTATTCTTTAAATGATGCAGGGGAAATCCAAATGGCTTGTGAACTCAAAATTGATGAAACTCACCCAGACTATGCGCTTTTACACAAATTTTTAACAGATCCAAAAGCGTTTATGGCGCCAACTGAAGAAGCAGCAAAAGAAGAAACAGAAGCTGAGTAATTACAATTCCAGCATACTTTTAAATCAATTCAATCGAATGGAATAGGCGATCCTTCAATAGGATCGCTTTTCTATTTCTATAGTGCGATCAAACTAAAAGACAGAAAAATTTGTGTGTTCAACTTGCAAGTCATAAGGCTTAGAACTATGATGTTAGCAATCGAATGAGTAGAGTGCTAATTTAGCACAAGGAGGAATTATGGCTGAACAAAAACAGTTTCAGGCGGAATCTGAACGCCTTTTAGATTTAATGGTCAATTCCATTTATACACATAAAGAAATTTTCTTACGTGAGTTAATCTCCAACGCTTCTGATGCGCTAGATAAATATCATCTCTATGCTTTAGAACATCAAATCGCTCCAAGTGATCTTGCCATTACGATTGAACCTGATTTGGACAAACGCACATTAACCATCCGTGATAATGGGATTGGTATGAGCGAACAAGAATTAGAAGAAAACTTAGGAACGATCGCAAAATCAGGATCTCTTGCCTTTAAAGAACAATTGAAAAAACAAAAAGAAGACAATAAAGATCAAGAAAATCAAAATGAAGTCGATATTATCGGTCAATTCGGTGTTGGATTCTATTCCGCATTTATGGTCGCAAAAGAAGTCACAGTTTTGACTAGACGTGTCGATGAAGAACAAGCTTATCAATGGCATTCTGATGGAAAAGCGGGTTATACCATTGAACCAACTGATTATGAAGGCCATGGAACAACGATCATCTTGACGCTCAAAGATGATGATGAAAACGAAAAGTATTCCGAATACCTGAATACTTGGCAAATCCAAGATTTAATTAAAAAATACTCAGACTACATTCGATATCCAATCCAAATGGAAGTGGAAAGACAACAACCGATTGAACAAGTTGGCGAACAAAAAGATGAACCTGTTCAATATGAAACAATTAAAGAACTGAAAACATTAAATTCAATGGTGCCATTATGGAAACGGCCAAAATCAGAAATTACTCAAGAAGAATTTGATCAATACTATCAAAGCCACTTCAATGATTTCACGAAACCATTAAGCACGATTTTCTTCAATGTAGAAGGAAACGTATCATTTAATGCCTTGTTGTATATTCCATCAAAGCGTCCTGAAAACTTTTATTCACGCTACTATAAACCAGGATTACAGTTATTCTCTCGTTCTGTAATGATCGAAAACAATTGCGAAAGTTTGCTTCCAGATTACTTACGCTTTGTTAAAGGTCTAGTTGATTCGCAAGATCTTTCCTTGAACATTTCTCGTGAAATGTTACAACATGACCATCAATTAAAATTGATTCGTTCCCGTATTGAAAAGAAAGTCCTTGCTGAATTGAAGTCCATGAAGGAAAAAGATCCTGAATCTTATGCAAAATTCTGGAATGCATTTGGCTTGGATCTCAAATTTGAAGTGTATAACTCCTATGGCGCAAGCAAAGACAAACTGCAGGATTTATTAATGTTCCATTATTCTGAAAGCGATGATTTGATTTCTTTAAAAGACTTCGTTGCCTTATTACCAGAAGATCGTAAAGAAATTTTCTATGCAAGTGGTAATGATGAAACAGATATTTCTAAATTGCCAATTGTCACAAAATTAAAATCCAAAAACATCCCTGTCTTATTGTTGACCGATGAAATTGATGAATTCGTGCTCAGAACGATTGATCAATATGATGAACATCATTTCGTCAATGCAGCACAAGGGGATTTAAACCTGGATAGTGAAGAAGAAAAACAACTGCTTAAAGAACAAAATGACGAAAATAAAGATTTATTAGAATTTATGAAAGAATCTTTACCTCAAGTTAGCGAAGTTCGTTTATCTTCTCGTCTTGTCGATGATCCAGTCATGTTAGTGGCAGGTGAAGAAGGAATGTCCTTTGAAATGGAAAAACTCTTCAATAGAATGGCTCAACAAGATAATCAAGAACAGCCAATTCCAGGAATGCAGGCTAAACGTATTTTAGAAATCAATCCAAATGCGAAAGTCTGGGCTGTTTTACGGACAAACTTTACAAGTGACAAAGATAAAGTTAAAGCAATTAGCCAAGTCCTTTATGATCAAGCTTGCTTGATTGCTGGATTTAACTTGGAAGATCCAATCGGATTTAGCCGCCGCGTTGCTGACTTACTTGGATAAATAAAACATCTCCATTCACAATTATATATTCGGGATTCATGCTCTAAGGATCTCACGAATCAGATTTTGCCTGATTTGTGAAGTGTTCTTAGAGCATTTTTGTTCAATGGTTTGACACTTAGAAACATTGAGAAGAGAAAACTGTACAGCTGATTTTCTAGAAGGAGTTAGAAGCAATATGCTTCTTGCATAAATCGATATAGCCAAAAATATGTATGCTCGAATAGAACCTACTTGTACTCCTTGAAGAAGAAACAAAAAAGGAGATAGATTTCAGTTTTTTCAAATTTGAATAATAAAACAAAGGAGGATCAGTTTTCACTGTTCCTCCTAAAATACGCCCTTGAGCCACGTAGGTCATCAAGGTACTCTCACAATGCTATATATATTACATCATATATGTGTTGTTATAGAAGCGTATTTCTATAGATGCGGTAGTTATGTTATAGGGATTTTAATCTGGGCATGTCAAGAACATACAGGATTACGATAAAACTTTCATTCGAGTCTGATGATTAGGAATTCCATCATATTCGGATTACTTTGGACGCAATAACTTTCGGGTTGCTTAATTTAAAAAATAGATCTGGTGATTTGAATTTACAGACTTATTTTTGTGGACTGTCATTCCAAAGAAATAATAAAAGGCATCCAAAAGATGCCTAGTAAAAGCAGATTAAATGTTATTATGCAAAAAATTCGCGTTTGATTTCATCCATCGTCATGACGACTTGATGGATCTCAGGAATGTCTTTGACTTGGTCAGCCAAATGCGCTGAATCAAGTAAGCGAATATCTTTGATCCCAGCTTGAATCGCACTAGAAATTCCCGATTTGGAATCTTCGATCACCGTGATCTTTTCTTCAGGTAGGCCAAGAATATGAGCGGCTTTATGAATCATCGCAATTTTGTTTTCGTAAGTTCCATCATCATAAACGATATGTTCAGGTTTGATCCATTGATCTAATTGAAAGCTTTCAACAAAGAAATCGATGTTGTCTTTGATGGATGCTGAGGCGATTGTAAATGGAATTTGTTTTGCTTGAAGTTCGTTAAATAAAGCTTCAGCACCTGCGATCAGGTGGAAATTATCAACATCTTGGTGACAGAAATCGCGATAGTATTGTTCTTTTAAAACAGAATAATGATCTTCTAATTTAGCATTTTCTTGTCCACCGTTAAGATAGCGAACGATCATTTTATTAGGCATCCCATTCATGTGGGTGTGTAGTTCTTCTTCGGTGATCGCTTTGCCTCGAATTTCTTGCGCAATTTTACTCCACGCTTTAACGTGTTTATCATTATCGAGAAACAGAGTGCCATTAAAATCAAAAATGATGCCATTGAGAGGTTGAGTCATATTTAAATATCCTTTATCTAATTGTTTTGTTGGATTCAACAAAAGGACCACAAATTTTCAAAAAATTGTTTAACAGATCTCGATAGGGTCCAAGAGTTTGTATGAGTAATTCTTGTAATTTCAATCGAGAATTGCAGCCCATACTGTCGAATTTGTTATAGACGAAATTGTTTGACTCGTCAACTTCCAATAAGATCCTACAAGTGTCTGTATTTTGATCTGGAGACCTATTTTATGTTTTTCGCATGTTGTTTGTTTATGGATAGTTTTAAGGAGAATATTACATAAGAACTTTGATTATTGAATTTAAAGAGCGAAAAAAAGCAAAAATATCAAGTTAATCAACAAGAAGAAAAAATGAAACCGGTATAAAGGGAATATAAATGGATTTGTTTCTTTGAAGAATTTACTTCGTTATAATAAAACGCATGAAATATGATATTAAAAAAATTCAGTTATTAATCTTGATTACTGCTTTAAGTAGTGGAACATTATTGATTTCCAATTTAAGCGCAGTAAAACTTTGGGACTTATTAGGCATTGCCGTGGATGGTGGTTTAGTCCTGTTCCCACTTTCTTATCTTCTTGGGGATATCACCATCGAACTATTTGATAAACGAGTTGCGAAAAACGTCATTTTATCTGGCTTTTTAATTAACGCGATCGCGGTTCTCGTTTTCTATATTGTCATTGCTTTGCCAGCTTATCCGGGATGGGATATGCAAGAAGCATATGCGGCAATCTTCGGCTTTTCACCAAGAATTATTTTTGGTAGCTTAACGGGATTTGTATTATCAGGCTTTTTGAACAACTACTTGTTTGTCAAAATGAAACAATCCAACTCTTACTTTGCGAAAAGCTTTATTGCCAGAGCATTAGCATCCAGTGTTTTTGCTCATATTCTTGATTCCGCAACGTTCGAATTTATCGCATTCTTTGGTGTATTGCCATTCAATGAATTCTTGGCACAAGCAGTCTTTGCGTATGTATTAGGACTTGGCATTGAATTTATTTTATCTCCGATTGAAGTTGCAATCGAAAAAGTTTTAAAGAAATGGTTAAACACACCAGCTCAACAAAATGCCTAAATGAAAATCAGAGTCACTCCAACCTAGTTGGACACTCTGATTTTTTTCTTTTGAAATCCATAAGACTTTTTGCACAGTTTTGATAAGATAGAGAGAGTCGAATTTAAAGTAATTTATGACAAAGCGAAAATAAGATTGAAGCTTTGCATTGTATATATAGAGAGGTTTTTACATGGAAGAAAAACAATTAGAAGGATTAAGTTTTGATATTGAAGCACGAATCCCGGGAAAATTAGGTCGTGCGGGAACGATTCATACGCCACATGGCGATATAAAAACTCCAGCATTTATGTGCGTAGGAACATATGGAGAAGTGCGCTTTGTGTCGATGGAAGATTTGAATTCAATTTGCGCCCAAACAATGCTCTCCAATGGATATCACTTACGTAATAAATCTTATGACATTGCCAAAGATGGTGGATTGGCTAAATGGTCAGGTTGGAATGGACCAACACTAACAGACTCTGGTGGATTTCAAGTCATGTCTTTAGGAAGCGGGATTGGTAAAGTCGTGTCCATGGAACGTGAAAATGAAGTGGTCAATGCTCCGAAAAAAGATCGCCTTGCCATCGTTACAGAAGAGGGAATTCAATTCCATGATCCATATACAGATCAAGATGACATGATTGGTCCAAAAGAATCAATGGATATTCAAAACCGGATTGGGGCAGATATTCATATGGCTTTTGATGAACTGACTTCTTTAGCCGATACATATGAATATAACAAAGAAGCTTTAGCGCGCACGGAAAGATGGGCCCAAGTGTCTTTAGATGAACATAAAAAACATCGTGATGATTTAGGTTATCGCCAATCTTTATATGGTGTTTTACAAGGCGGACGTTGGGAAGATTTACGTCGTTCCACTGCTAAAAAACTAGGTCAAATGGACTTTGATGGTTATGGACTTGGTGGAGCATTCCTCAAAAGTGATTTGGGCAATATTTTACGCTGGTGTAATGAAGAACTTCCAGAAAACAAACCTCGTCATTTATTGGGATTATCTCGTCCAGATGATATTTTGATCGGTGCGGAAATGGGGGCCGATACATTTGATTGTGTTGCACCAACCCGTGAAGCACGCCATGGTCGCATTTATACAAAATATGGTCATATCAACATCAAAAAATTTGAAGGAAGCCAAGAAGTTTTAGATCCGCATTGCGATTGTCCAGTTTGTAAAGCGGGCTGGACAAGAGATCAACTGCGCTCTTTACTGAAAAGTAAAAATCCTGATGATCGCGCAAAATACTTCAACCTTGCTAGCATCCATAACTTGCGCTTTACGATTCGTTTGACAGAAGAAATTCGCCAAGCGATTATCGATGGTCGTTTTGAAGAATATAAAGATGAATTTATGAAGAACTATTATAGTTACGCAAAAAATGGTGCAGCAGATCCAAATCGACACAATTAAGTGTTTAAACGCTTCAAGTCAAAATCAAATTGAACAGGAAAGAAATAAATTATGGCAGTAAATACGATCAATCAAAACAATAAGAAGAGTTTTCGATCCAGCAGTTCATTAGATCGAGACGCATTTGAATTTGTTTTGTCCCAACTCGATCAAGGAATGATTGAGTTTCTAGAAGATTTAAAAACGATGGAAGTTGATCTGATCAATTCAAGATATAATGGGAAGTATACTGTGAACCAGGAACAATTCATCAAGTCAATTGCGAATATTTTCCAGATTGATGAAGATCAAATTTTCCAAGTCTTAAATGAAAATCCGAATCTGAGCAATAATGAATTGTATGCAATACTGATTCAACTCAGTGGTTTAAGTGAATTTGAATTCTTTAAGCGACTTATGATTGAAAATGAAGATATAGAAGGGCTAGAAAACCTACTTTTATGCGAGCAAATTGCAAAAGATTGCAATATAGAGATTGAGGACATGATGGGAATTTTATTCAATCCAAACCTTGAACGAGGAGAAATCATGTCTGAACTGGCAAAAAGTGCAAATATGAGCGAATTAGAACTCGTTCAACGCCTTGCTTCTAATCGTCTAGGCAGTCAAATGTTTCAATCGGTCGAATTATTCGCAAAGATGTGTAACATGAGTGAAGATGAATTGATGCATGCATTTAATGATTATTCTAATCTTGATGAAAATGAGTTTATGGAATATTTGATGCAAAAGAGTGGGATGACTGAAGAAGAAATCTTAGCCTACCTTTCTAATCCAACAACAATGCTAGATCTAGATCAAGCCGATCAACAAATTCATTCCAACTCGATCAATGTTCTTGAAGAACTTGCAAAAAGATATGGATTGAGTATGGAACAACTCATTGAAGAGTTAGATCAAATGGAAGATCTTGATGAAAAGGATCCAGAAGATATTGCAAATGCTCTTTCACGCTCATCGAAATTAAATTAATAACAAAAGAGAAGTTCCCTTTAAAAAGGCACAATAGATGTCTTGAAAAGGGAGCTTTTTTGTGACTAAATTTTGATTTATCAAAACAAAAAAGAGTAGCGAATGAAATCACGATGAATCATTGAATCTTGTCTCTAGTGGATTGGATCTTTTTAAGAAAAAAACCAACCCATGCGATTGGTATTCAATCACATTTGGTTGGTTTTATTTTGATCGATAGATTTGAATTAGTTTTGGCTTTCTTTCCATTGACGGATTTCGTCTAAGGAGACTTGGATAGTTTCGCCATTGGAAAGTTGAACAGGAACGTTTCCAGCTTGGATTGCTGTTAACATATCTCTTTGTTTGTCATCAATGCAAATAGCAAGTTCTAATTCGTCTAATTGCACATCATCGACTGTATTTGGTGCTTCAGACATTGGGTCACGAGCAGAAGCATTTTTAGGGAATGCGATGACGTCACGAATGGAATCAGTACCTGCAAGGATCATTGCGATACGGTCTAAACCGAAGGCAAGTCCACCATGAGGAGGTGTTCCATATTGGAAGGCATCGATGAAGAAGCCGAATTTTTCTTGAGTTTGTTCTGGAGTGAAGCCTAATACTTCAAAGATTTTATCTTGTAAATCTTGTTCGTAAATACGTAAAGATCCACCACCAAGTTCATAACCGTTTAAAACGCAGTCATAAGCATTTGTTTTGACTTCGCCAGGGTTTGTATCCAGTAATGGGATGTCTTCGCGTTTAGGCATTGTGAATGGGTGGTGTTGAGAAACCCAACGGTTTTCTGTTTCCGACCATTCGAACATTGGGAAGTCAACAACCCATAAGAAGGAGAATTCGTCTTTGTTTTTGAGACCTTTTAAAGATGCGATATCGTTACGTAAAGAACCAAGAGCGTTACATGCTTTTAACCAAGCATCGCTGATCATTAAGATTGCTCCACCATCTTGAACATTTGAAGCAGCAACTAATGCATCTAATTCTTCTTGGCTTAACGATTTAACAGCGGAGCCACTTAAAGCGCCATCTTTATATTTGAAGACAACTAAGCCGTTAGCGCCATATTTACGTGCATCAGAAGTTAAGTTTTTAATTTCTTTATTGGAAGGCGCAAAGTCTTCAACTACGATGCCTTTAATTACACCGTTGTTTTCAATTGTGTTTTTGAAAGGAACGAATTCAGAATGTTCAAACAAGCTTGTGAAGTCTTGTAATTCCATGCCAAAGCGGTTATCTGGTTTGTCAGATCCGTATTTGTCCATTGCTTCGTTCCAAGTCATTCTCAAGAATGGAGTTGGAATATCAATACCTTTGACATCTTTCATCAGTTTTTTGAGCATGTCTTCCATCATGGACAAAATTTGATTTTCATCTAAGAACGATGTTTCGATATCTAATTGCGTAAAGTCAGTTTGACGATCGGCACGTAAGTCTTCGTCACGGAAGCAACGAGCGAATTGGTAGTAACGTTCAAAACCAGAAATCATTAACAGCTGTTTGTAAAGCTGTGGAGATTGAGGCAGGGCATAGAAAGTTCCAGGGTGAACACGGCTAGGAACTAAGAAGTCACGTGCCCCTTCTGGTGTGGAACGACCTAATACAGGTGTTTCAATTTCTGTAAAATCGTGATGGTCTAAGAATTCACGCAAAGATTGCACAATTTTGGAGCGCATGATTAAGTTTTTTTGCATGACTGGACGACGTAAGTCCAAGTAGCGGTATTTCATACGTGTATCTTCTAAAGCATCTGTTTCATCCGCAATGATGATTGGTGTTACTTTTGAAGAATTGACGATTTCAAATTCTTTGACGACGATTTCGATTTCGCCAGTAGGAAGTTGTGGGTTTTTGTCCTTACGTTCTTCAACGAGACCTTTAACGTGTAAAAGGTATTCTTGACGAACGTCTTTTAATTGGGCATTAAAGCTTTCATCAAAAACGAGTTGCACAATTCCTGTGCGGTCTCTTAAGTCGATGAAGTTCATTGCCCCGAAGTTACGTTTTTTGGAAACCCAACCGATGAGCTCAACAGCTTCTCCTTGGTTGGATAAACGTAAAGTGCCATTGTAATGGCTACGATTCATGTTTTTCATCCTTTCCTTTATTCGACAAGATATCTTGAATCAGGATTAAACATTTTTGTTTGATCCTGATTCTTAAGATATTTGTGTTTAACATATTCAATGTATATTGAGTTATTTGACTTAAGTTAGCCAAAGAACTCAATAGGGCTGAGTAAATGAGCGATGTTTTCTTGCAGAGATGGATACAAGATTAGTGATCATGACCACACGTGCAGTTTTCTTGTCCGCATGTGCAATGTTCATGATCGTGTTCATCTTCATCTGCTAAATGTTGATCTAAAAAATCAACTAATTCTTCAACTGGAATTGTGACTTGTTCGCGTGTTTCTGTGATTTTGATTGTCACAGTTTCATTAGCAAGTTCATCTTCACCAATTAATAAGTTAAAGGCAGATTTAGCGCGATCGGCTGCTTTGAATTGACCTTTAAACGATTTTTGCATGAAGTCCATATCACTTCTAAAGCCATTAGCACGAAGTAAAGTCAAAATGTTGAATGCATAATCACGTGCTTCTGGATTGAGAACCATGATGTAAGCATCTAAACCAGGTTTTCCACCTAAATCGATTCCTTCAGCTTCTAATGCTAATAATAAACGTTCTTCACCAAGCGCCCATCCAATTCCGGATTGTTCTGGTCCACCGAAGTAAGGAATTAAGTTGTCATAACGACCACCAGCAAGCAGTGTAGATTGAGAACCCATGCCTTCATCTTCAGAAACGATTTCAAATACAGTGTGTGTGTAGTAATCCAAACCACGAACGAGTTTAGAATCGATACGGTAAGGAATTTCCATCATGTCTAAAAGACGAGTTACAGTTTCAAAGTATTCACGGCTTTCATCGGTTAAATAGTCGTGAAGGTCTGGTGTGTGCTTCATGCATTCTTTATCATGATCCACTTTGCAGTCGAGTAAGCGTAATGGGTTTTGTTCGTAACGACGCTTACAATCTCCACAAAGATCTTCTACATAAGGTGCAAAGTATTCTTTTAAGGCGTTGCGATAAGCAGCACGTGATTGGTCATCACCAAGTGTATTCAATAAAATTGTGATGTGTTCAAGACCTAAAGATTTTAAAATTGAGTAAGCCATGACCATAGCTTCAACATCGGCATAAGGGCTCTTTAAACCTAAAGATTCAATACCGAATTGGTTGAAAATGCGTAAACGACCTTTTTGTGGACGTTCGTGGCGGTGCATAGGTCCCATATAAAATAACTTGACTGGTAAGTCAGGGTTAGAAAACATTTTATTTTCGACGTATGAACGAACTACACCGGCAGTTCCTTCAGGACGTAAAGTCACGCTGGTATGAGAATTAGCGGGAGTGAATGTGTACATTTCTTTGTTGACCATGTCAGACGAATCATTGTCGCGTTTGAAGACATTAGTATGTTCAAAGATTGGAGTACGGATTTCATCAAAGTTATAGATGTAACAAAACTGACGAAGAAGTTTTTCGAGTTGTTGCCAACGATATCCTTCGTCTCCATAAATGTCCTGTGTTCCTCTAGGGATCTGATAGCTCATAAAAACCTCCATTATGACTGATCCAAAGTGTAGGCAGTCATCATCTTATTTTAGCGCAACTCGAAACAAAACGAGTGAAAATCAAATTCGATCTGCATAAATCACTATAAATTCATCATATTTCGTGAGTGAAAAACGATATAACGGAGTGATGAGAATTGTGAGAAATATATATTGAAAGAAAATGAGCTAAAAAAGAGGAAAGTACATCGAATTTATGCAAACTAACTTTTATTTGATTATCATGTATGATGGTAATTTGAAAGGGGGAGATGAATGAGTGAATTCATCAGTATTAGCCCAAGCAAAAGGGATGCGACGCTGGTTTATTTTAGCCCTTTTGTTTATTGCGATCGAAACAAGTTTTGAAGTTATTATTCCATTTTTAATGTCCGATATTATCGATGTGGGGATTGTACAAAGAGATACATCTATCTTTATCAATCGCGGATTATGGATGGTTGTCTGTGCCATTGGCTCATTTTTGTTTGGCTTGTTATATGCCAAATGTGCAGCGAAAGCCTCAGCACGCTTTGCGAGCCAATTACGCCAAAAACAATTTGAAAAGATCACATCGTTTTCGTTTGAGAATATTGATCAGTTCGAATCTTCTGGACTGATTACGAGAATGACAAGTGACGTTCTTGTTTTACAAAATACGATCACCAATGGGATTCGTCCTTTTGCTAGAGGTCCATTGATGCTCGTTTTAGGGATTGGTATGTGTTTGATGATCAATCCCACTTTAACGCTGATCTTTTTTGGAGCTTTTCCTATCATGGGGTTGATCATGACTTGGATTGTTTCTAAAGTTGTTCACCAATATCAATGGATCCAAAAATATGTTGATGTGCTCAATAGTGTTGTCGAAGAAAATTTGATTGCAATTCGTCTTGTTAAAGCATTCGTGCGTAAAGATTTTGAATTAGAGCGATTTGATCGTGTGAATTCCGATTTGGCCGCATTAAATGAAAAGACCAATCGTTATGCCTTTTTGAATGTACCGGCATTCCAAGGTTCAATGTATGCCGTCATTATTCTGCTACTTTGTCTTGGATCGGGCATGATTATTCAAGGAACGATCCAAGTTGGAGAACTGACGGGTATGTTGTCGTATGTTCTGCAGATCATGAACTCGTTTATTATGATGTCCAATGTTTTCTTGTTGTTTTCAAGATCACTCGCTTCTCATAATCGAATTCAAGAAGTATTAGATCAACAACCAACTATGGTTAAGCCAAAACAGGGTCAAGTGCTGCAAGATGGTTCGATTGTCTTTGATCATGTTTCTATGAAATATGCGGTAGACAGTGAAGAGAGTGTTTTAGAAGATATCAATTTAAATATTGAATCTGGTAGTCGAGTGGGCATTATCGGGGCGACTGGTTCAGGAAAATCGACGCTTGCGATGCTCATTGCCCGTTTGTATGACCTGAGTGAAGGACAATTACGCGTTGGAGGCGTTGATATAAAAGATTTAGATCTTTTTGAACTACGGAATTCAATTGGTATGGTTTTACAAAAAAATGTCCTGTTTTCAGGAACGGTTCGTGACAACTTAAAATGGGGCGATCCTAGTGCCGATGATGATCGTTTATTATGGGCGATTGAAATGGCAGGAGCAAAAGAGTTAATTGAACGCCTTCCGGGTGGTTTGGATATGGAACTTGGCCAACAAGGGGTCAATGTCTCGGGAGGCCAAAAACAACGTTTGTGTATCGCACGAGCATTGTTAAAAAATCCAAAAATTTTAATTTTTGATGATTCAACTTCGGCTGTTGATACAAAAACAGATGCAAAAATTCGGAAAAACTTAGCCTCAATTCCAAATTTAACGCAAATCATCATTGCCCAACGGATTAGCTCGATTCGTCATTGTGACCAAATTGTTGTTATGGATCAAGGGCAAATTGTGCAAACGGGAACGCATGATGAATTGTTGAAAACAAGTCCGATTTATCAAGAAATTTTTGAATCGCAACAAGGAGGAATGCAGGATGAATAAAACAAATCGTACTGATTCTTCTGTCAATCAACATCAACAGCGCAAAAGTGCTTTAGGGCAATTGTTGCATTATATGGGCAACCATAAATTTGAATTTTTATTTGTTGCGATTTTAGTCACGATCTCCGGACTAGCAAACTTGATTGGTACGTATATGCTTCGACCAATCATCAATGCAGCAGGGGATCAAAAGATGGATCGTTTAGCGACACTTTTGATCACGACGATTGTCATTTATGTTTGCGGAGTGATTGCTGCATGGGGTTATACGCAAATTATGGCGCGCAGTGCCCAACAAGTTACACGAGAAATTCGCCATGATTTGTTTAAGAAGATGCAAGACTTACCACTTAAAGTATTTGATACGACGCAATATGGCGATTTAATGGCACGCTTTACAAGTGATGTGGATACGGTCAATGATGCGTTAAACAATGCGTTTGCTTCAGTGATTCAAAACTTTATCCAATCAGCCGGAACAATGATTATGTTGTTTGTGCTCAACTGGAAACTGTCACTGATTGTTGTTGGATTTTATGCATTGATGCTGATCTATATTTTGATTGCTTCCAAGATCAGTAAACGTTATTTTGGAAACCAACAAAAATTTATTGGTGCTTTAAATGGTTATGTGGAAGAAATGATTGCCGGCTTAAAAGTCGTGAAAGTCTTCAACCATGAACAAGCAAGTATCCAACGATTCAATGAATATGACGATTCACTTGAACAAGCAAGCGAACGAGCATTGTCTTATTCTCAAACGATGGTGCCGGTCATTGTTTCTTTCTCGTATATCAACTATGCCATTGTTGCAGTTGTTGGTGGTTACATGGTGTTAAGTGGTCAAAGCGATGTGGGCTCACTGGCTAGCTATTTAGTATTCGTGCGCCAAGCAGCAGCGCCAATTAACTCTGTCGTTCAACAATCAACATTATTATTAACGGCACTTTCAGGAGCTCAACGTATCTTTGATTTCATGAAAATTGAACCAGAGATTGACCAGGGAAATGTAACGTTGGCCTATGGAAAGAAAGATCCCCAAACAGGAACATGGACAGAAAGTCAAACGCTTGAAGATGGATGGGTTTGGAAACATCCCCGTGCGAATGGAAGTTATGAATATGTTCCTCTACAAGGTGATGTTCGCTTTGAACATGTGAACTTTTCCTATGTTTTGGGAAAACAAATTTTACATGACTTAAATCTTTATGCCATGCCTGCACAGACGATTGCGATTGTCGGTTCGACAGGAGCTGGGAAAACAACAATTACTAACTTATTGAATCGGTTCTATGAAATTGATTCGGGATCGATTCTCTATGATGGCATTGATATTCGTCTAATTGCAAAAGCAGATCTAAGACGATCTTTGAGTATGGTTTTACAAGACACGCACCTTTTTGCCGGAACGATCATGGACAATATCCGCTATGGAAACTTATCGGCAAGTGACCAAGAGTGTATTGAAGCAGCAAAACTCGCCAATGCGCATTCATTTATTCGTCGTTTACCACAAGGATATCAAACTCAAATTGGTACAGAAGGATCGTCTTTATCGACAGGTCAACGCCAATTGTTGGCGATCGCAAGGGCAGCAGTGGCCAATCCACCTGTTCTTGTTTTAGATGAAGCAACTTCAAGCATTGATACCCGTACGGAAAAATTAATCGAAAAAGGAATGAAATCGTTAATGGATGGACGAACAACATTTGTGATTGCCCATCGTTTATCTACTGTACGGAATGCCGATTGTATTGTTGTCATGGATCAAGGACGTATTGTGGAAAGAGGAAACCACGAACAATTAATGGAGAAAAAAGGTTATTATTACCAACTCTATAATGGAATGTTTGAACTCAGTTAATTTCGTCATTCAAACAAAGATGCAAATTAAAAAGTGATCTTTATCACTTCAATTAAAATGATGATATAGATTAAACCGTTGCTGCAAAAATGATGTAGCAACGGTTTTTCTTTGCTCTTTCTATGCTTAGAAATAACTGAACTGGATGAATAGAATAGAGTTTTTAAATGCCAAAGGATTAAGGAAATGATTGCCGAGGAACTGTTCATAAGCGCAAGGTTGATGAACAGAAAAATCATGAATCTTTTAATGATGTAAAACTGTTTTAAGTAGGGCTTATTAATTTTCAATTAGCGGCAAGGACGATATTATAGCTAACATAAACGCTGCATGAAGCATAAAAACAAAGAAGGTAAAAAATGCAGAATATTAGTTATTTTGATTTTTTCTGGCTCTTTATGTTTGGAAATCTTGCCGGTGTACTTGTAGAGGGTGTTTGGTGCAAGATTCGTTACGGAAAATGGGAGACCCATTCGGTAACCATATTAGGAGCTTTTAATTTAGTTTATGGAATTGGGCTTCCAGTCTTTTATTTGGGCAGTTTATTGATTTCGCAATATCACTGGTTTTTCGTTTTCGTGATCATGGCTTTGCTCGGTTCGCTAGTTGAATATTTATGTGGTTTACTTTTACGCATTGGTCTTAAAATGCGAGCTTGGGATTACCGAAAACATTTTTGGAATATTCAAGGAATTATTAGTCTGAAAATGTTCTTCATTTGGGGGATCTTAGGTGTAATCTTTAGTCAATCTTTACTCGATCCAATACAAAATATGCTGTCTTATATGACTGGATGGTGGTGGAATTTAGCCGGAATTATGCTGACAGTTTATATGATCGGAAATTTGCTACTCACGCTTGTTTGCGTGATTCGTTGGTCCAACCGCCATCAAGGAAAAGCAGCTGCTAATCGATTGACCCAATGGATTGATCAACATTATCCAGATGCAAAAATGGAAAAGAAATTCTTCTACTGGCATTTTTTGGATGAAGACGAATAAGTTTTCTTAAATGAGTCTGATCAAAAAAATAACGCAATGTTTGAATTTAGCTCACGCTAAAGTGTGAAAAGATAAAAAAGTGGCATGAATTACGAAAGATATAAATCAAAAGAGATAAGAAAAGCATGGATCAAAACGACCCATGCTTTTTAAATTCTAAAGCCAAGTGATTCGACTTTCTTTGTTTTGACGAACTTTAACAATGTTCGTACGATGACGATAAATGACTAATAATGTCAAAAGCCAAGAGAAGACGATGACTAAAATATGTTCGAGATCTGTTGACCAGCCCATTGACATAATCTGTAAAGAACTCGATACAGCGGCGCAAATTGAAGCAACAGAAACCCATTTGTATAAATACAATACGATAAAGAACATCAACAAAGGAACGATGATGTAGAATGGGTTTTTGAAGACAAAAATGGTAATCCCCAATAAAAAACCGAACATGCTGGCTACTGCTTTACCACCTTTGAAATGCGCAAAGATTGGATAACAATGGCCGACACAAGTCATGAATCCCGCAAGCATTGCGCAAGGATTGCTGACAAGGCTACCGATAAAAATCGCTAAAACGACCTTTAAAGCATCTAAAGCAATGACACTTACGCCTGCTTTTTTGCCTAAAACACGTCCAGCGTTGGTGCCGCCGGGGTTTCCTGATCCATATTGGCGAATATCTTTATGATAAAAAACTTTTCCGATGACTAATGCAAAAGGGATGGAGCCGAGTAAATAGCCGCATAAGCAGGCTAAGAAAAACCATAAATAATCCATAATTTACCTCTTAATTTCTTTTTCATTATACCAGTCTGCAAAAAAGATTGAACAAAAACGGATCTAAGCAGTTGTGATTTGCTAAAGTAAAGAAAGAAAACGGTTTTAATCGAACAACATCCAATAACAATACAGGAGAATTATATGAAATATGTAATGATCATTCGCCATGGCCAAACTGCTAGTCCAGCTGGAATTAAAGGACGACAAGAATATGACTTGTGCAATGAAGGAAAACAAACGATGAACTTAGTTGCAACGCTCATCGATTATATGAATGTTGAAAAAAGTTTAATCGTGACAGGACCTTTAAGACGCGCGCTTGAATCTGGAAAAATTCTCAATACAACAAATCTACCAATGGAAATCATGGATGAATTTGATGAAATCGATGTAGGAAATTTAGTTGGATATACTGGAGAAGTGGATTTAGACGAATATGATGCCAAAGTTCAAGAAAACCATGCTGAATCAAGTGCACATGCTGTTTCTAGAGCGATGAAGGGCTTGTTGAAAATTAAACAAAAGCACGGACAAACAACAGTGGTGGTCAGCCATTCCTTTTTGATGACACTACTTTATTTAGAACTGAAAAAGGCAGAACATATGCCAATGATGGTGCCACTCAATCATGGATTTGGGTATGTGATCGATCTCGACACGATGACCATTGTTCAAGCCTTTCCGGATCTCGATGAATAATTGGAAATCAATAGAGATAAAAAATGAGGCTTTTCAGTACAATTGCAAGATTCTTTTTTATGATCAAAAAGTTAAAGCTCTTTTTTCAAAAAAGAAAAAAGAGCACTTTTAAATTTCGATCGCCATTAAGAATTATCGAAGAAAGCATGTCGAGTGAAAAGTATTGATCAATAAATGTGTGACTCGTCGACAGGATAATGTTGTTCTCTATATATTTGTTGTTCGATCTCGAATTGTTCAATAACAGGTTGATCACCGATATAAGACCATCTTTGGATAAATGTTGGTTTTACAACAAATAATCGTTCTGATGGTAATGAAGAATAAGCCTCATATGATGATTTAAAATGTTTTTTGAAGATGTCGATAAATTCAACCTGATCTAAAGGATGTCCTAATTCTTCACATAGTCCTTCTATTTGAATGTTGTTAATACATAATGCTACTTGGCTATTTTCCTTTAAATCTTGATATTTGCGAAATATCTGATCCGTTTGGAAATAGAATTGATTTTTCATCATAACAAAGCACATTTTTCTTGCTGAAACTTTATTATGACGATTACTGGTTGCTAAAACGATTTTAGCGTGATCACCTAGTTGTTCGAATACCGATTGTAATTTTAGTTGAAATTGATTTTCCATTTTATTTAATAATCCCTCCATGGAATAAACATTCATAAATCGGTTTTGACTGATAGTAGATTTTCTCTTCGCCGTTAAAATGAAATAAATCTCCTGTTACGTGGCAGATATAAATATAATCGCCCTTTGTATACAGTTCAGGACCACGAAAAGGTTGATCTACATGAATGTGTGATAAAGCTTGTTTTAGAAAATCACCACTAAAATGATCATCAGTAACTTTTCCATAATAGTTCATTGACCAACAAACTTCATCAGACTGGTATACAATTTCTTGACCGCTAAATTGAGAAGAGCCAAAGAAAGAATCACAATACGTATACTGATTATTTTTGTATAAGTAATCATGAGATCCGCTTCTAAGGGGCAATATTTTATTGTTTTTATTCGCATAGGTATTTTGTTTAGCTTCAACGATGAAATGTGATAATTCATCAGTATCTAAGATTTCATATTTATCGCTAATACAATCATTATCTTTCACTAAAGAATCAATTGTTGTACCAAATATATCCGATAGATCGATAAGATATTCTAAACTTGGAGAGATCAGCCCGCTTTCCCACTTAGTAATTGTTTGTCTCGAAACGTTCAGTTTTTCGGCTAATGCTTCTTGGGTTAGTAAATTCTTTTTTCGATAATAGGCAATTTTGTCACTATACATTTAGAGTTTCACCTCCATATTTCTATTATTGTGTAATCGAGCATGATCCTCTAGCAATTAAAGGTTACAATTTTGCTATTTTAAAAATGATGAGAGATCTATTCTGATGTAGCCCGATCAATATATGTAAACATGAAATGGATTGGATCAATCGCCATCGACTAGCTTGACTCATAAATCATCCTACGCGATTTTTCCTAGATCCAACATGAGAATTGTTTGATAAAAATTATGCAAAATAAGTCTTGAATGAATAGATCGTAGAGAAAACTGTAAGTAAACTAGCGGTCGATAAAACTAAACTGCCAGTTGGTTGAGTGAATTTAAAGGCAATGTTATCTTGCGATCGACAAAAACGAGGAGGAATGAGCAGATGAAGAAAAGAACTCTAGGCATGATGATTTCATCATTGAGAAAAGAAAAAGGGATGACACAATTGCAACTTGCAGAAAAAATGGGTGTAACCGATAAAGCAGTTTCGAAATGGGAACGAGATTTATCTATGCCAGATCTAAATTCTATTCCAAAATTAGCAGAAATTTTTGAGATTTCTGTAGATGATTTAATGCAAATGAAGACAGACACGACAGAAAATAGGAGTCAAAATAAAGTAGACGAAATCATAGATACAGTCCTTAAAGGGATCGGTATTGCAATGGGGATAGCTGTCACTGTTTTATCTATATTAGGTGAATTAAAAGTTAATACAGCGTTTGTTATGTTGGGAATAGGCCTAGCAAGTGTTTCAATATCTTTATTAAAAGATAAAAAAGAAAATAATTAGGATTGTAATTTAGAAAGGAAAAGTACTATGGGTTTATTTAGCAAAAGTAAAAAAGAACGAGAAAAAGAATACATGAACAAATTAGATGTTCCATCGTGTTTAAAAGAAGATTTTAAATTAATTATTGATGATGTGTTCACAATTATTGGAGTTGGCACAGTCGTCACTGGAAACATAATCACAGGAATGTGCAGAAAAGAAGAAAAGGCATATATTTATAAAGCAAATGGAGATGTCCTAGAAACTGTAATTACGACTATTGATCCACAGACAAAAGAACGAAAACCAAATGGTTGTGGATATAAAACAGAGCATGTCGGACTAGGCTTACGAGGAATTGCTAAGGAAGAATTAGACAAAGGAGACAAAGTAATTGTTAAGAATGCAAATTTATATTGCATGTAATTTTAGATATGAATAGGTCAATCAACTGAGTAAGCGTAAAATCTTCTGATAAATCGGAAATTTGTGGAGGTTATTCAATGGAATATATTCAAGTTACAAGCGACAATATTGAAAAAGAGCATATCTGTTGTGCGATTGCTAAAAATAATGATGTTCAGATCTCTTCGAAAAAAACATGGTTGTCAAAACGATTTGAGGATGGATTGGTTTTTCTAAAAAGTACAGAACGAGGAAAATGTTTTATTGAATATATCCCAGCTGAAAATGCATGGAATCCAATATCGGCAGAAGAATATATGCATATTGATTGTCTATGGGTTGCTGGTTCATTTAAAGGACATGGTTATTCATCAGATTTATTAAATGCTTGTATTGAGGATAGTAAAAACAAAGGAAAAAAGGGATTGTGTATTTTGGCATCAGCAAAGAAAAAATCATATTTAGCTGATCCTAAATTTCTGAAGTATAAAGGATTTCAAGTTTGTGATGAAGCTGATAATGGTATTCAGTTATGGTATTTACCATTTGTAGAAAACGCAACATTACCACAGTTCAAAGAATGTGCGAAACATCCTTATACAGACGAGAAGGGATATGTTTTATATTATTCAAGTCAGTGCCCTTTTAATGCGAAATATGTTCCGGTAATTGAAAAGATCGCAAAAGAAAAAGCAATACAATTCAAAACAATTCATTTACAGAGCAAAGAGGAAGCACAAAATGCTCCTACACCAATTACAACATATGCACTGTTTTTAAATGGTAACTATATTACGAATGAAGTGATGAATGAAAAGCGATTTTTAAAATTATTGGAGAAGTAAAATCATTTTAGTCATTAAAGTTTTCTGACAAAATAGACAGCTGCAACGGCTAGTTGACAAGTTGCCATGCCTAAGTGGTGGTTATGCAACCGATAATAATAATAGAATTACGCCAGTGAAGGGATGGTTAACAAATGGATATATCAGAAAGAATACATCATTTAAGAAAATCAAAAGGAATATCACAAGAGGAATTAGCAGATCAAGTTGGAGTTTCAAGACAAGCCGTTTCAAAATGGGAAAGTGGTCAAAGTACACCCGATATAGAAAAAATCATGATGATGAGTGATCTTTTCGCAGTGACGACAGACTATATTCTTAAAGGGAAAGAACCTATTCATACGAGCAATCAAAAGACAATATATTCTCTATATCTTGGATTTGCGGTTATATTTGCAACGATTGCAGGAATATGGTCTTTCACAGCCAACAGATTTCGGACAATTGAATGTGTTTTTATTATGGTAGCTGGAGCAGTGCTTGGATGTGCTGTATCACTGGTTATTCAAGTTATGGCTAATTTGTTTAGAAAGAATAATGAATTAAACTCTAAGCTATAGTTTGATTGGATGAAAAGCATCAAGAAATTTGAGTCTATCTTTTATAGAGGTAGTGGAACTATGATAAAAAAGTTTTGGGAAAAGAAAATTACAATATCAGGAAAATCAGCAAGAATTTTAGGAACTATTCTGATGGTGTTAATCGGCATTTTTTTGCTATATTGTGCCATTAACCCGCCAACGTATTTTCACTTTCTCAAAGAAAATATAAATAGGATTATTTACGGAGTGATAGGAGTCCTTTTAATCTTTAAGGCACTAAAAAATTAGATTTGCGAAGGGATATAATATGAAAATAAAGAATAAGAAACGATTGATCGTTTTGTCCACTTTGTATATTGTTGGTTACTTATATTTTTGTATATTTGGTGGAATCAATTATGGAATGAAGATTTCAGATCACACAGCCCTTGAAATGATTATCGTATCTTTAGGAATTCCTGTCGTTGTACGAAATTTGTCGATCACAATATTTATATGGATTATAGTCTCCTTTTTTCTGGTGCTTTTTATTATATGGCAGTCAGATTTGACTGGTCCAAAGTTAACCAGAACAACTTTGATTTGCCAGGGAATCAATCTTCTTTTCATTTGTTTATCGAGAGGTATTGTAGAGTGGATTGTTGGTGGTGTTGCGGATGGACTTTTTACAATGTTGATCATCTTTGCCGTACTCTTTTTTTTAGTTGGTGCCGGCATAGGAATCACATATTTCGTAAACAAAAAAACAGGAAGATTGAATTCGTATGAGGCGTTTTCTGATATTTTGACAGAAGATGAGTTTGAACAATGGAAGAAATAAAAAGAAATGAATAACTTTGAACTTATGTGAAAATATGGCATCAAGCAAGGAATACTTAGAGTTTATTTTAGGACAACTATCTGAGGTAGAAGAAATTACTTATCGAGCTATGATGGGAGAATTTATACTTTATTATCGTGGCAAGCTTGTAGGTGGCATCTATGATGATAGATTACTGGTTAAACCCGTAAAATCAGCAATTCGTTATATGCCAACAGCAGCATATGAACTACCTTATGAAGGGGCTAAAGAGATGTTGTTGGTAGATGAAGTGGATAATAAGGAATTTTTGGCAGGATTGTTTCAGACAATGTATGAAGAACTTCCAGCTCCAAAACAGAAAAAAGAGAAATAGATAACTTCGAATTTATCCTTTATTAAGGAGGAATAGTAAATGGTTGGAAGAATCTATCATGTTGGGTTGTCAGTTTCAGATTTAGATAAATCAATTGCATTTTATAGAGATGTGCTTGGACTTGCATTCCAAGGAGAAATTATGATGGTTGGCGAAGAGACAGACAAAATGTTTCAAAAGAAGAATTGTAAGGCAAGAGTTGCTTATTTGAATGGTTCTGAAAATATTGAAGCACCACCTGTTGAATTGATTCAATTTGTAGACAATGAAGTAAAAAAGGTTCAGTCAAATTTATTTATGACATCTATTTCGGAATTATGTTTTTATACTGATGACATTGATACAGTTTATAAAGAACTTATTAAAAATAATGTAGAGTGTTTATCTGAACCACAGTATTTTGATTTTAGTTCACAAGGATTTGGCAAAAGCAAAGCATTTTACTTCAAGGATCCTGATGGAATTATACTTGAAATGATGCAGCCTTTGTAAAATAATAAACAAATTCCAGTTTGTCGATAAACAGAGTCTACGCAAAGTATTTTTGGAAATAAATCCTTATGACGAGAAAATATCAGAAGGTTTCTTCTATATTAAGCATCCATTTAAAGGACAGTGTTTTGCGATCAAAAAAGAAAATGCGAATTTTGTGAGAAAAAAGTAAAATTATGGTTGACTTTCGGATTTGCAAAACGTATTATTAACGAGCGTTGTGAACGAGGCAAACGAGTTCACAAACAGATGGCTCTTTGAAAACTCAATGACAGACAATTCAAATTCGATAAAAATTATACAACGTCGATTCTGAACAAAAACACTTAATATACTTCAATATATCATTTCACGAAATAAATAAACGCAAATGCGTTTGAGTCAATATCAAATGGAGAGTTTGATCCTGGCTCAGGATGAACGCTGGCGGCATGCCTAATACATGCAAGTCGAACGAGCTACTTCGGTAGCTAGTGGCGAACGGGTGAGTAACACGTAGATAACCTGCCCATACCCGGGGGATACGCTTTGGAAACGAAGTCTAAAACCCCATAGGAAGATTTAAGGCATCTTAAATTTTTGAAATAAGCTTTGGCTTAGGGGATGGATGGATCTGCGGTGCATTAGCTAGTTGGTGAGGTAACAGCTCACCAAGGCGATGATGCATAGCCGGCCTGAGAGGGCGATCGGCCACACTGGGACTGAGACACGGCCCAGACTCCTACGGGAGGCAGCAGTAGGGAATTTTCGTCAATGGGCGCAAGCCTGAACGAGCAATGCCGCGTGGGTGAAGAAGGTCTTCGGATCGTAAAGCTCTGTTGCGAGGGAAAAAGGAAGAGAAGAGGGAATGATTCTCTTTTGATGGTACCTCGCCAGAAAGTCACGGCTAACTACGTGCCAGCAGCCGCGGTAATACGTAGGTGGCGAGCGTTATCCGGAATGATTGGGCGTAAAGGGTGCGCAGGCGGCATATCAAGTCTGAAGTGAAAGGTACGGGCTCAACCTGTACAGGCTTTGGAAACTGGTATGCTCGAGGACAGGAGAGGGCGGTGGAACTCCACGTGTAGCGGTAAAATGCGTAGAGATGTGGAAGAACACCAGTGGCGAAGGCGGCCGCCTGGCCTGTAACTGACGCTCAGGCACGAAAGCGTGGGGAGCAAATAGGATTAGATACCCTAGTAGTCCACGCCGTAAACGATGAGAACTAGGTGTTGGGGGAATAACTCAGTGCCGCAGTTAACGCAATAAGTTCTCCGCCTGGGGAGTATGCACGCAAGTGTGAAACTCAAAGGAATTGACGGGGGCCCGCACAAGCGGTGGAGTATGTGGTTTAATTCGAAGCAACGCGAAGAACCTTACCAGGCCTTGACATCCCTTGCAGAGGTATAGAGATATATCCGAGGTTATCGAGGAGACAGGTGGTGCATGGTTGTCGTCAGCTCGTGTCGTGAGATGTTGGGTTAAGTCCCGCAACGAGCGCAACCCTTGTGATATGTTACTAACATTGAGTTGAGGACTCATATCAGACTGCCGGTGATAAACCGGAGGAAGGTGGGGATGACGTCAAATCATCATGCCCCTTATGGCCTGGGCTACACACGTACTACAATGGCATCTACAGACGGAAGCGAACCTGTGAAGGCAAGCCAATCCGAGAAAAGATGTCCCAGTTCGGATTGAAGTCTGCAACTCGACTTCATGAAGTTGGAATCGCTAGTAATCGCGGATCAGCATGCCGCGGTGAATACGTTCCCGGGCCTTGTACACACCGCCCGTCAAACCATGGAAGCCGGTAACGCCCGAAGCCGATGGCATAACCCGTAAGGGAGTGAGTCGTCGAAGGCGGGACCGATGACTGGGGTTAAGTCGTAACAAGGTATCCCTACGGGAACGTGGGGAT
>Snoopy_p1__coassemble_166_pt1 | contig 74815 bp, 55 predicted proteins | sample Snoopy_p1__metabat2_high_PE_045 | metagenome-assembled genome bin Snoopy_p1
AGATCAAATCGAAGAAGCCGTTCGTACTACCGATGATCATTCATCCAATAAAAATCAATAATCCTCACACACAAAAAAGGACTCATCAAGATCTAAACTAAATCTTGTTTGAGTCCTTTTTATTGCTTATTGTTGTCCGGTTTTAGTCTTTGGCATGAAATAACTCAATAATGTCATATTGGTTTCTTCACGCTCATTGCCATCGACATCTAAACCATCGCCTTCCATAATTTCCTGTTCATAGCAAACATTATGATAAGAGATTTGTTTGTTCAGCCATTCAAATCCAAACTCTTCACTTAACGTTGGAGCATCGGCATATAAACTTGTTCCCAAGCCTAAATGATCTCCTTCAATTTGGGCCCCTAAAGCCTCTACAGTGGTCGGAAAAATATCTAGTGTCGTGTAGCTTCGAGTTTTATTCAATGTGTAGTCTGGCCCGTTAATCACGGTAAAATATGTCTTTCTTTGACAATCCAAACCCACCTCTTGATTGATCAATCCATCCATGGATAAATGATCTCCAGCTAAAACAATGACTGTATCTTGATAGAAATCTTGTTGTTGAATCCAGTGGACAAATTCGGCAATTCTTTGATCTGAGCACATAATCACATTTTCATATTGCTCATCAAACGTATCTGGGCAATCTTCACACAAATAGCCATCTTTAAAATGCGTATCTGCAGTTAACATCGTGAAGTTAAAAGGTTGATCTTGTTTAGCCAGTTCTGTGATTTCTTCTTTCGCAAACTCGATCAGTTTTGAATCTTCAAATCCCCACCATTCATGGTAGTCCTTAGGCAATTTTCCCGATTCATGAGCTTCATTTAAATCAAGAATTGTATAGTCCCCATGTTGGCGGAAATAGTTAGCCCGCCCTGCATAGCTTGCTTCCGAACCACACATCAATGTGTTGGAATAACCTTGTTCTTTGAGCAAATCGCCAAGGCTAACCACATTCGGCATAAATAACATATCTTCATCAAATGAATGATTATATTTGGAGTTGGATACGCCAAGTGGGGTTCCACTTGTTTGGGCAACCATACCGGCAACCGTCCAACTTGTATTATTGGTCACTTGCCCGCCATTGATCATTAAAGAGTCGTTTTCACTAAAATCAACATTATCATTGGCCAACTGAGTCAGATGAGGAATCAAGTTTTGAACAAATTCACCACCGTGTTCTTTGTCGGCATACGTTGATTCCATCGATTCCAAATAGATATAGATTAGATTTTTCTTCTTTTTGGGAAACTGAACAAGGCTAGAATCGGTTTTCGTATAATGATCCTCGTAAAGTGTCGAAACAATATTTTGTTCTTCAAAATATTCATCGATTTTCAACGCCTTATACCCTTGTTTTACTTGATACACTAACGTTCCAGCTGTAATCACCGATGCGACTAAAGCTGCGCTATTTAAAGTCAAAACTGTATTTGAGAAGCGATATGACTTTTTCGCATGCTTTTCTTGAATGAACAAATGCAAGAAACAAGCATATAGTATCGTTGCAATAATAATCCAAATTAAATACGTCTGCGCAAATCCTTGCAGAATTTGCACAATCGTATTCGAAGCGCCTCCCATACCGACTTGCATCGTATATAAAAACTGGGAAAACGACTCAACTTGGATGACATTGGTAATGTAGTCAATCGCATACAAAAGAATACATGCAAGCAAAAATAATATATATGCACACGTACCTGTCCAAATGGACAAGTGTTTTCTCCATCGTTTTTTCATAATGTCTTATTTTAGATCCCTTGATTTGAAATGGATAATTACATTTTTATCATCTTCGTTTTCTCAAAAAAATATCTAATTTTGACCTGAGTCAAATCGCTTACAGACTTTTTGTTTGATCGCTAGATTTTGTTTGTCATCCACCATTTAATGTGTTCCATCATAAAATCTAATTCTTAAAAATACTTTAACTTTGATTGAATAATTCCTATCATTTTCCACAAAAACTGATTGTTCTATCTTTTATCTTTGCCTGATTTATACGATTAAAAAAATTGCGTAAGATTTGTGTTCAATTCAAATCTTACGCAATTGGATCTGTTCTATTTCTTATTTGACTAAAGCAATCACTTCAACTTCTGCAAGTACGCCTTTTGGTAAAGTTTTTACCGCCACGCAACTGCGTGCTGGTTTAGAAGTGAAGTATTTGCCATACACTTCGTTGAAAGTCGAAAAATCATTCATATCGGCTAAAAAACACGTTGTTTTAATCGCATGATCAAAATCACTGTTTGCACATTCTAAAACCGCTTTTAGGTTTTGCATAATGCGTTCTGTTTGTTCAGCAACTGTTGTTCCGACAACTTCGCCTGTTTTTGGGTCTAATGCGATTTGTCCAGAAGTAAACACAAATCCATTGACTGAAATCGCCTGGCTATAAGGGCCGATTGCCGCTGGCGCATTTGGCGTAGAAATTTTATTCATATTGTTCCTCATTTCTTTTTAATTTACTAATCGAGTAATGAAAATCCATTTTCTGCTAAAGCTTGATGGACTTCGCGAATATGATCGGCATCACGGGTTTCGATATTAATTCGCAATACGCAATCTGTGATGTTACTTCCTTCGCTTGCTTTATCATAGAATACACTGACAACATTCGCATTTAAAGACGCCAACAGTTTGGACACTTTTGCTAATTGTCCCGGACGATCTTCTAATTGAATAGCGAGCGTATCACTTCGCCCAGCTTTTAATAAACCACGTTCGATGACTTTAGATAAGATCGTTACGTCAATATTCCCACCGGATAAAATACAAACGACATTTTTGCCTTCTACTGGGATTTTATCGTACATCACTGCTGCAACCGAAACGGCTCCTGCACCTTCTGTGATCAACTTTTGCGTTTCGATCAATTTTAAAATCGCACCTGCTACTTCATCATCTGTCACCGTTACAATTTGGTCTACGTATTGGCGACATAAATCAAATGTATGATCTCCCGGTTCTTTGACTTTAATTCCATCCGCAATCGTTTGCACGTGTTCTAGACAAGTGATTTGTTCATGCTCTAAAGAATTCAGCATACTCGGCGCCCCTGCGGATTGGACACCATACACTTTTACATCAGGACGTAGCGTTTTAATCGCATAGGCAACTCCGGAGATCAATCCTCCGCCACCAATCGGAACAACAACGGCATCCACATTATCTAATTGATCTAAAATTTCTAAACCAATTGTTCCTTGACCGGCAATGACTAATTCATCATTGAAAGGGTGAATAAATGTATAGCCTTTTTCGTCGCGTAAAGAGATTGCTTTGGCATACGCATCATCATAAACTCCAGGCACTAAAACCACTTCTGCACCATATGCTCTTGTCGCTTCGACTTTAGAAATCGGTGCGCCTTCTGGCAAACAAATGACTGCCGGGATATTACATTTTTGTGCTGCTAGAGCTACTCCTTGGGCATGATTTCCCGCCGAACAAGCAATAACGCCATGACGTTTTTCTTCCTCAGAGAGTTGTGAAATTTTATAAGAGGCACCACGGATTTTAAATGAACCCGTATGTTGTAAGTTTTCTGTTTTTAAATAGACGTTAACTCCCGATTTGATTTTAGGTGCTGGAATTAAGTCGGTTTGCCGAATAATGTCTTTTAAAACATATTTGGCATGATAGATCGTTTCAAGTGAAAGCATCTTTTATTCTATTCCCCTTCCTTTGCTTGAATCATTTCATTTTCAATAAACTGACGGGCAATTCGAGGGGAACGTCCGCCTTGCGCAATCGCATAAGCACTTGCGCGCTGTTCAACTTGTTCATCTACATCTACTCCATATTCTTGCGCAATGTGATGAATTAAGTTGAGATATTCTTGAGCATTTGGTTTTTCAAAGAAAATGCATTGTCCAAATCGTTGCGACAAAGAAAGTGTTTCTTGCAGTGTGTCGCGCACATGCATGTCATCGCCCGTTCTTGCCGAGAAAGACTCTTTGACTAAATGACGTCGATTACTTGTCGCATAAATGACTGTATTCTCACTTCTAGCACTGACCGATCCTTCTAATACTGCCTTTAATTGGGCAAAAGAATCGTCATCTTCGCTAAAGGATAAATCATCGATATAAATCACGAACTTTAAAGGTTGTTTAGCGATCAAATCTAAAAGTTCAGGTAAGATCGGAATTCGATCTTTTCCCACCTCAATTAGGCGCAAACCTTTTTTAGCATAACGATTGGCGATTGCTTTAATCGAAGCTGATTTCCCTGTTCCAGCATCGCCATATAACAACAAATTGCTCGCCATTTTTCCTGCTAATAATCCTTCTGTATTCGCAATGATCGCTTGATGTTGGCTTTCATAGCCAAAAAGTTGATCCATTGTGATGGGATCGGGATACACAACTGGAACTAATTCCAGATCAGTTGTGCGTTTTAAGCGAAACATGTGGTGTAAACCAAAAATTCCAATTCCCGTTTGATCTATCATCAACAAACGATTTAAATATCCGGCTTGGAAGTCAATCGCTTCAGCACTCCATAAATCCCGTCGAATGCCGAGTTGATCGGGCGTAATGGAACAAGCTTGAGAAATCGAATTCAGTTCGTCCATTGCGATATTCACCATTCTTTCTGGAATACTACCCGATTCAATATATGCATCAGAAAGACACGTCGGCATGTTGTCGATTTGATCAAATACATAATCCGTCCAACTCACATAGCCTGCTTTATACAATAAGCCTGTGAAACGAGCTGCTTTTGCATAACAACTCGCTTCATCTGCTTTCAAGACATCAATAAAAGCTTTAAAGATGGGGTCTTCATTAAGACCCATGAAGACAATTAAGTTTTCCAAGCGATCAGCTAGCGTTTCACTCATGACAAGGTCGCTCCTTGATCTGCACCTGAAACAAGTTTGGAATAACGTTTAAGATAGCCTGTGACATCTTTCTTTTCTTTGATTGTCATTTCTGCTTTTCGTTTTTCAATTTCTTGTTCGTCCACTAATAATTCAATTGAATATTCAGGAATATTGATTGCGATTTGATCGCCATCTTTAACATAAGCAATTAATCCACCTTTTACTGCTTCTGGCGTAATATGGCCAATTGCTGCACCACGTGTTGCCCCAGAGAAGCGACCATCAGTAATCAAAGCGACATCTTTATCTAAGCCCATACCCGCAATAGCGGAAGTTGGACTTAACATTTCACGCATTCCCGGTCCACCTGCTGGTCCTTCATAACGGATTACAACAACGTCACCCGCTTTTACTTTGCCACCAAAAATTCCCGCAATTGCTTCTTCTTCAGAATCAAATACAATCGCCGGTCCGGTATGACACAACATTTCGCTAGCGACAGCTGAACGTTTTACGACGCAACCCTGTGGGGCGATGTTTCCTTTAAGTACTGCTAAGCCACCCGTTTTCGTAAACGGATTATTCAGTGGGCGGATGACTTCTGGATCTAGGTTAATCGCATTTTCGATATTTTCATGCAACGTTTTTCCCGTTACCGTCATCGTGCTGCCATCGATTAATCCCGCATCTTCTAATTCTTTAAGCACAGCATAAACGCCACCTGCTACATCGAGATCTTCCATATACGTTGGTCCCGCTGGTGCCAAATGGCATAGATTCGGTGTGCGTTCCGAGATATGATTGACTTCTTCTAAATCGATCGCAATCCCACATTCATGCGCAATAGCAGGTAAATGCAGCATCGAGTTCGTTGAACATCCTAGAGCCATATCCGCTGTAATCGCATTTTTAAAAGCCGCTTCGGTCATAATGTCGCGAGGACGGATATTTCGTTTAACGAGTTCCATCACTTGCATGCCGGCTTTTTTAGCCAATTCAATACGACGTGAATAAACTGCTGGAATTGTGCCGTTTCCTTTTAGGGCCATTCCTAACACTTCTGATAAACAGTTGTGAGAGTTTGCGGTATACATTCCCGAACATGACCCACAAGATGGGCAAGTGTTCAATTCATATTCGCGTAATTTTGCTTCATCGATTTTTCCGGCTTTATATGCTCCCACTGCTTCAAACATGCTCGATAAAGATGTTTTATGATTATCAATTCGTCCCGCTAACATCGGTCCACCCGAAACGAAAATCGTTGGTAAATTCAAACGTGCTGCTGCCATTAATAAGCCAGGAACGTTTTTATCACAGTTTGGAATCATCACTAATGCATCAAAGGCATGCGCAAGAGCCATCGATTCAGTTGAATCCGCAATCAAGTCACGAGTAACTAAAGAATAACGCATTCCATTATGTCCCATCGCAATGCCATCACATACAGCAATCGCTGGAAAAACAATTGGTGTCCCACCAGCCATCGAAACGCCCATTTTAACCGCTTCGGTGATTTTGTCTAAATTCATATGGCCTGGAACGATTTCATTCCAGCTTGAAACGATGCCAACTAATGGGCGATCAATTTCTTCTTGAGTTAATCCTAATGCATGAAGAAGGCTTCGTTGGGGTGCCTTTTCCAACCCTTTTTTCATTTCATCACTTTTCATCATTCAATCCTCTTCTTATTCATTGATGGATAGGTATACTCAAATTTTACCTTTCAGTTTTCTGTAACAATTATGTTTATTTTACAACATTGCCAGACCATCTTCTTTTCTTTCGGTTTTACAACTTGATCAACAAAGTCATTTTTAAAGCGAAAACCGCTAGTTTTAACAGATATAAACAGAAAAACTGCTAGCGATATCTAAGATATTCGATAGCAGTTTTTTCTTCACGTTCACTCGATATCGAAATGACATTTCATTTCGATCTTGATTTCGTTTAATTAGTTATTTACGAGTTTATCTTCGTCAGCCCAAGAATAAAGCTTGCGGATTTCCTCTCCAACTTTAGAGCTTGGATGTTCAGCAGCACGTTTTCTCATGGCTTTAAAGTGAGCTTGACCACCTGCTTCAGACATATCTAATAAGAAATCTTTGGCGAATGTTCCATCTTGGATATCTTTCAGAATTTTCTTCATTGCCAGTTTTGTATCGTCAGTAATGATTTTTTCGCCAGTGATGTAATCGCCATATTCAGCTGTGTTAGAAATGGAATAACGCATTCCTTCAAATCCAGACTGATAGATTAAGTCAACGATCAGTTTCATTTCATGAATACATTCAAAGTAGGCATTACGTGGATCATAGCCAGCCTCTACTAATGTTTCAAAACCAGCTTGCATCAATGCGCAAACTCCACCACAAAGAACGGCTTGTTCACCAAACAGGTCAGTTTCTGTTTCTGTACGGAAAGTTGTTTCTAATACCCCAGCGCGGCTAGCACCAATTCCAGCTGCATAAGCAAGGCCTAATTCCCATGCATCGCCAGTTGCATCTTGTTCAACTGCAATTAAGGATGGAACACCTTTTCCCACTTGATATTCGCTACGAACTGTATGACCTGGACCTTTTGGTGCAATCATGATGACGTTCACATCTTTTGGCGCAACGATTTGAGCAAAGTGGATATTGAAGCCATGCGCAAAAGCAATTGTTTTTCCAGCCGTTAAGTTTGGTTCGATTTCAGCACGATAAACGGCTTTTTGTTTTTCATCTGGAATTAAAACCATCACGATATCTGCAACTTTAGTCGCTTCACCAACGGATAATACTTCAAATCCTTGTTCTTTTGCTTTTTGAGCTGATTTACTTCCTGGATAAAGACCGATCACAACATCGCATCCTGAATCACGAAGGTTCAATGCATGGGCATGTCCTTGAGATCCATAACCGATGATGGCGATTTTTTTCCCATTTAAGCGATTTAAATCGCAGTCTTGTTCATAGAAGATTCTGTTTTCCATTTTCTGTTCTCCTTTTAAGGTATTCCTTGTATTCCATTTTCTATCTAACAAAGCAGCTTCTCTTGTTTATCGTAAAACGATAGCAGCTTTGTTGACTTCCATTAAAGCGGATTCTTCGGGGACATCATCACTGAGATAATGACAACCTCTTTGTAAAGCAACGACACCTGTTCGGCTCATTTCTAAAATGCCATAAGGGGCAACAACCGTTAAAAAGGCATCGATTTTAGAAGACTCTCCCGTAATTTCAACACAGAGCGTATTCGGGGAGAAGTCGACAATCTTACAGCGGAATATATCTACTGCACTGACGATTTCCGGACGTGTTTCCGGTGTGTTTTTCAGTTTAATCAAAGCAAGTTCGCGGCTTACTCGATCTTCGGGAATCATTTCTTTGACGTGTTTGACGTTATAAAGCTTTCTTAACTGTTTGACACATTGCGAACGAATTTTCTCATCTCCATTGACGGAAATCGTGATTCGTGAATAGTTAGGGTCTTCCGTTGCACCAACGGTTAAAGAGTTAATATTGAAACCACGACGTGTAAATAAGCTAGAGACACGAGTCAATACACCCGCTGAGTTATCCACTAAACAAGCGATCTCAAAACGTTCCATCAGATTTCCTCCCGCAGGGTGATAATATCATCCATGCTGCCTCCAGGTGGAAGCATCGGTAATACAAATTCATCTGGGTCAATCGTTACATCAATCAAGACTGGACCGGACTTCGCCATTGCTTTAGCGACTTGTTCAGACAACTCATCTAGCGTATGAATCTTAAAGCCAGGTATACCAAACGCTTCGGCAATCTTCGCAAAATCGCTTTGGCGTTCTTGTAAATCAGTATTGGAATAGTGTTGATTATAAAACAGCGTTTGCCACTGCCGAACCATTCCTAATACACCATTGTTAAAGACGACGATCACGACTGGTGCCCCTGTTGTTTTTAATGTGGCTAGTTCGTTTAAGTTCATGCCAAAGCTACCATCACCAGTAAAGAGAATCGTTCTTTTTTTCGAACCAAACGCCGCACCAATCGCTGCGCCTAAACCAAATCCCATTGTTCCTAAACCACCAGAAGAAATGAATGTTCTTGGTTTTTGGAATGGATAAGATTGCGCGACCCACATTTGATGTTGTCCAACATCGGTTGCGATTGGGGTACTCTCTTCAGTATATTTAGCAATTTCATTAATTAATGCCTGTGGCGTTAAACGATGCGGTTGCAACATTTGATCCTGTTGAATTTGTTCTTGGCGTTTTAAATGTTCAACCCGCTCATGCCATTCGGTATGGTTTTGTTGATCCACTTGATCAATCAATCGCACCACTGCATCATGAATGTCTCCTGCCAATCCTAAATCAACTGTAATATTTTTATTCAGTTCTGCTGCGTCGATATCTAATTGTAAAATCTTCGCTTGTTTTGCATATTTACGAACATTTCCTGTTGCCCGATCGGAGAAACGACAACCAATTGAAATGATTAAGTCACATTCATTTTGGGCCATTGATGAAGCATAATGACCATGCATTCCCTGCATTCCTAAAAAGCGTTCACATGTTGTCGGGATGCAAGAAAGCCCCATTAAAGTCGAACCAATTGGTGCATCAATTTTATCTGCGAGTTGCATAATTTCTTCAGAAACTTCTGCCCCCAAAGATCCACCACCGATATAAATAAATGGTCGTTGCGCTTCATTGATCATTTTTACTGCTTTGCTCATTTGATATTCATTCACCGGTTTTTCTTGAGCTTTTTTTGCTTTTCCCAAAGGCTCATAGTCAATGACTGTTTGTTGAATATCTTTGGGCACATCGACTAAAACTGGACCTGGACGACCGGATCGAGCAATTTCAAAGGCGGTGTGCAAAATTGGCGCTAAGTCTTCTATCGTATGGACGATAAAATTGTGTTTTGTGACCGGTAAAGTGACTCCGGTAATATCGACTTCTTGGAATGAATCTCGACCAATTAGACTTGTCGATACGTTTCCTGTAATCGCAACTAAAGGAACTGAATCAAGATAAGCCGTTGCAATTCCCGTCACTAAGTTCGTCGCACCCGGACCAGATGTCGCAATAACAACACCCGTTTTCCCTGTAGCCCGAAAATATCCATCCGCAGCATGACATGCATGTTGTTCATGAGAACTTAATACATGGGTTAAACGGTCACGATATTCGTAGAGGGCATCATATAAATCGAGGACTTGACCACCTGGATATCCGAATACAGTATCGACATCTTGTTCTAACAGTGTCTCGATGATAATTTGTGCACCGTTCTTTTTCATATTAATCTTCCTTTTCAAAAATGATTATGATTCTTATATCACAGCTAGAATTTGGCTTCAATCAATGTTCGAATATTTTTCATTAATTTTTCAATATCATTGCAGTTTGTTACATTTCTGATTGTTTTCTTTCTGTGAAATATTCTTCACTCGGTTTGCAAATCGAAAGATCTCTTTGCCTTTTTTCTATGAACAAGTTGGTAAAAGCCATAGAATATTCGCTATATGTTCTCGAAACAGCAAAATAATTCTTCAAAATTTTCACCATTCAAATTCACAAAGAACTAAATAATCTTGCTATTTTTTGTTTTTTTTCATGAATTGCATATTTTTTATTTTTATAACTTCATTTAAATGAAAATATTTCTAATTCATGTTTTGCTTGCACCTATAAAAAAAAGCCAGTGAAATGAATCTAGTCCATTTCTACTGGCTTATTTTTGAATTGAATTTATTCAGGAACAACTTCACCTTGTGGTGGTTCTGGTGTAGCCGGTGGCGTTTGTGGCACAGTTTGATCTGTTGGTGGCGTCACTGGTGGTACTTCCTGATTTACTCCTGGATCAATTGGAGTTTCCGGAAGATTTGGCACTTCACTTCCTGCTCCTGGATCGATTGGGGTTTCTGTTCCCGCATTTGGATCTGTTGGCACTTCAGTTCCAGCGTTTGGATCTGTTGGCACTTCGCTACCTGCATTTGGATCTGCTGGAGTTTCTGGATTCACTGGCACATAGCCTTGATCTGGCCAAGGTACCGTTGGTTGATAATATGGTGGAACAGCGGCTTGAATATTTTGGTTCGTTTGAACTTGTTCGTAAACCTCTTGTTCCTTTTGTTCTTCTGGTTCTTTATCTTCTGGTTTTGGTTTTGGATCTTCTTTTTTATCCGTAACTTCTGTTTGGTCACCACTCATAATGACCTTGTTGTAGTAGCTAGAATCCGCTACTAATTCGGCATTTAAACCAAGCTCACCCATTTTTTCGATTAAAGTATCGACATTTGAATATAAGCTTGTTCCTAAACCTAAACGATGTCCTTCAATTTGGATGCCTAAAGCTTCCATAATGGTTGGATATAAATCGAGTGTGCAGAATTCTCTTGTTTTATTTAATGTATATTCTGGTCCATTTAAAACAATTGCATAAGCACGACGGTCATAATCTGCACCTGTCGTTTTTGCGACAGAACCATCCATACTATAGTGGTCACCACTAATCACAATTGTCGTATCTTCATAAAAGTCTTGTTTTTGAATCCAACGAACAAACTCAGTCACTTGTCGATCAGTACAAGCAACAACGTTTTCATATTGGCTATCAAATTCATCTTTACAAAGATCACAAGGATATCCTTCTGGGAAATGCGTATCCGCTGTTAAAACAGTAAAGTTAAATGGTTCATTCTTTTTCGAAATTTGACCCAATTTCTTTTCTGCCCAACTAAAGAGTTTTTTATCTTCAAAACCCCACCATACGGAATATCCTTCTGGGATTGCTTTTTCTTTCATGGCCTGACGATGATCTAAAATTTCATAATCACCGTGTTGTTGATAATAGTTTCGACGTCCGGCAAAAGATGCATCGGATCCACACATGAAATAATTGGAATATCCATGGTCTTCAAGGATATCGCCCATCGTAATTAAGTGTGGCATGAATTTATCTTTGTCGCTGAAGTTACGGTTAAAATCACCATTCCCAACATTTAATGGTACAGCCGCACTCATCGCAACTAAACCGGCAACTGTCCATCCGGAGTTTGCGGTTACGATTGCTCCATTGAGTTCTTTTGTTCCTGGTGCCGAAAAGTCTGTTCCTTCTTTAGCAAGTTGATATAATCCCGGGATTAAATCGTTGTCATATCCACCGCCATTTTCGTGAGAAGTATAGGAAGATTCCATCGATTCAATGACGATATGAATTAAATTTTTCTTCTTTTGTGGGAATTTGATATTGACTGAATCCGGTTCAATAAAGTTTTCATCGTAAATTGTTGATTCACGATTCACATTTTCTAAATAATCGCCAACCCCTAAGACTTGCCAACCTTGATAAAGTTGCGTTCCAAATAAACTTGTGACGATGACTGCCGCCCCGACAACAGAGCAATAGAAAACACGTTGCGTTTTTGTTTCTTTAAAGAAAGGGATTCCGGCTTTTTTCGCTTTTTGATTTTGAATACATAAATAAATGTAATAAGCAAAAATTGCTGTCCCAATAATTAACACGAGCCAATACGATTGGAAAAATCCGCTGATTGCTGAACCAATTGTTCCTTCAGCCCCCTCAGTTCCGGCTGTTAATGTATAAATGACCTGGGTAAAACTTGTAATTTGAATCGTGTCGGACAAATAGTGCACTCCATAAGCCGCGATACAAGTTAACCAGAAAACGATATAAATCAAAGTTCCAATTAAAATCCACATGTAAATCCCCTCCTCAATTTTGATTTCATCTATTTTCAACAGCGAATGCATTTGCATTCAAAGGTTCAATTCATTTCGGTTTTACGCTAAAAATACAAAGATTAAGAGCGCATAAAAAAAGGCTAATTTTCTTATACCGTTCCTTATGTTAGCAAAGACTTTATTTGAATCAAGCGATTTTTAAGGATATGTGAAAAGATTGTAAAATTTAAGAGTTCCCTAAGTTTGTCGTAAGAATTTTCATGTTGAATCTTCTATTTCATAGGCAAAAAAAATGCGCCTGTTTCGATTACAGGCGCTTTGTTTCTACATTTTGTTTTCAGTAACTTCTACTTTTACTTTGCTTCCATCTGGCTCTACATCAAATGTGATCTTAGAAAAATGATCTAGACCATTACTTAAAATGTCGCGCACAGAATCGAAGACAACATCCTGACTTTTTTCAGTCGGAGTATCGTATTCAATAGAAGTAACGATGTGTTTTTTACCTTCAATTCCGGTAAGTTCTTTTAAAATTGGATTCATAAATTTGCCTCTGTCCAAAGTGTACCCCAAACTACACTTCAAATCAATTTCACTCGCAGTACACATTTAATTTCTATCCATCAATTTCCTCTAATGATGGCCAATCGCTTACAATTTTATTTTGATTTGCCGTTTATAGCTCAAAGAAAAAGCTTGGTTTCAGCCAAGCTTTCTTTCTCCATGATTATTCAACAACTTGTGTCCAATGATATGGATCTTCTAATTTTCCCCACTGAATGCCAGTCAATGTGTCATACAGTTTTTGAGTTAATTCTCCTGTTTTAAAATCGTTAATTTGGGTAGCTGTTCCTTTATAGTACAGCTCACCAATTGGTGAAATAACGGCAGCTGTTCCAGTTCCCCAAGCTTCTTGTAAACGGCCATCCTGCGCTGCCGCCATCAAATCATCAATCGCAAGATGTTCTTCACGGATTGTATATCCCCAATCAGATAACAAATGCAAAATTGAATCTCGTGTTACCCCAGGTAATACCGTTCCATCGATTGGCGCTGTCCAAACTTCGTTGTCGATTAAGAACATGACGTTCATACTTCCGACTTCTTCAACATATTTTTTGTGTACGCCATCGAGCCATAACACTTGGGTATAGCCTTTTTCTTCTGCTTTTTCTTGGGCTTTCAAACTTCCCGCATAGTTACCACCGCATTTTGTAAAACCAGTTCCACCTGGTGCCGCACGAATATAATCATCTTCAACCCAGATTTTTACTGGTGCCATTCCTTGTGGGTAATAAGCGCCTACTGGAGAAAGAATGATCATAAATTTATAGGAAACAGCCGGATGCACCCCGACTGCGCTTTCCGAGGCAAACATAAACGGACGAATATAGAGTGACTCTCCCTCATTTTGAGGGACCCAATCTTTTTCGACTTTAACCAATTCCCGAATCGCTTGCACGAAGAATTCTTCTGGAACTTGAGGCATTGATAAACGTTCATTAGAATTAGCGAAACGTTTGGCATTCTTTTCTGGACGGAATAATTGAATTTTATTGTCAGCTGTTCGATATGCCTTTAACCCTTCAAATGTTTCTTGCGCATAGTGTAGTACCATCGTTGCTGGATCTAATTCGATCGGCCCAAAAGGAATAATGCGCGCATCGTGGAAACCTCCTTGGTCAGCATCCCAATCGCACATAAACATATAATCTGTATAGTATTTACCAAATCCGAGAGGTCCTTGTGGTTTTTCCTTCAAGACCTGACGAGGTTCAAAACGAATTTCCATATTTTAAACTCCTTTGAATTTTTCTCTATTTTCTTTTTAACTTACACTTTTCAATATCCTCGTGCAATAAAACACGGCTGATTTAAACGGAACTCAATGAAAACTGTTGAAAACCTTACATTTTTAAGAAAGCGGAGTTTTTGTTTCAAACAACGAAAATAAAAATCGAGAAAAGAAGTTTTTCAATTTCCTTCTATTCTCGATTGTTTTTCTATACAAATTGCGAGTTTAGTTTTCTTTTTGTCCAAGTGCCATGCGAATTGGATCCAGCCATTTCTTTTTATGATAATACCAGGCAAAGAAAATGGACGATAGCGACCACGTTAATGGATAAACCCAATAAACAAATTGAATATTATTTAGTGGTGCTGTGATATACAAAAATGAAACACGGATAATGCACCAGAAGATAATCATCACATACATTGGAACTGCTGGTTTTCCCCCACCTCGACATACCGCACTAATCGCGTGTGAATAAGCCAATAAGCAATAAAACAAAGCGTTGTTGCGGGCTCGTCCTACACCATATGCGATTACATCTGGATTGCGATCAAACCAAGCAGTGAGTTGTGGCGCAAAGATAAAGAAAATAATTCCGATCAATTCCGCCATCAATACACAACACCATACGCCAAAGCGTGCTCCTTTTTGTGCTCGATCTATTTCTCGTGCCCCTAGGTTTTGTCCAACGAATGTCGAAATGGCTAAACTAAACGACATAATGGGCAAGAATGCAAATCCTTCAAGTTTGGAATAAGCTCCACAACCGGCCATTGCTAAAGAACCAAATTGGTTAATATTGGATTGAACGATGACGTTTGCTAACGAAATAATGGAGTTTTGTACACCTGTAGGAATCCCAAAACGAATGATTGCTTTTAATTCATCCCCATAAAAGCGAATCTTTTTCAATTCAATTCGATGACTTCCGTCTACTCGTAACAAAGTCCAAAACGCCAAAAGTGCTGAAAAAGCTTGGGCGATTACTGTAGCGATTGCAGCTCCGGCAACTCCCCAATTTAATACCGAAATAAAATATAAGTCGAGCACCACATTTAAAACAGAAGAAACAATCAAATAATAAAGTGGATGACGAGAGTCCCCAACCGCTCTTAAAATACCCGACAACATATTGTAAAGAACTAAGCCGGCAATTCCTGTGAAGTAAATTTCGAAATATTCATTACTCAAACTTAAAACTTCTGCCGGTGTATCCATCCAAACTAAAATCAATGGTGATAACCATCGTCCTAATACAGCAAGGACAATTGAAATCAAAATACCCGCCGCAACTGTCGTATGGATCGTTCTCGATAATTTATTATGTTGACCCGCTCCAAAACATTGCGAAATAACAACAGATGCCCCCATTGAAACACCGTTGAAAAAGCCAACCAAAAGTAGAATTAAATTCCCCGAAGAGGCTACCGCTGCTAAAGCGTGTGCTCCAAGAACGTTTCCTACAATGAGTGTGTCTACCGTGTTATACAACTGTTGAAATAATTGTCCTAAAAATATTGGAATCGCAAATGCGATCATTTGTTTAGCAATGGGACCTTTTGTCATCAACGTGACATCCGTATTGCGAAGCTTCATTTCCATGCTCTATTCTCCTCCCCTTTTTCTCTCTTATTCGACTTCTCATCTTAATTCCATTTAAATTTAAAATAAATTCTCTTTTGACAAAACGATAAATCTTGTCCGGATTCCACCATTTTTTAGTCAAAAAGATAAATATATTTGATTTACTTTTATTTTTATTTATTGTCATGCATTGGATAGATCCCATTTCCAATCTTGAATTACACCGTTTCGATTTCGCCTGCTTGAACTTTACAAAAACAGACATTTTTCAAGTAAGTATCTAAACAATGAACACAAAGGAAGGCTCTTACCTTAATCTTGTGGTATACTCTTTCAGTATTTTTCAAGATTTACATTACTTTCAGAAGGAGGTAGTCTTATGAAATTAACGATTCCAAAAAACTATGATCCTGTCTTAACAATTCGTGAGACACAACAAGCGATTAAATATATCCGTGATACATTCCAACATGAATTTGGAAAAGAAATGCACTTAGAACGTATTTCTGCGCCTTTATACGTTACAAAATCTTCCGGTTTAAACGATAACTTAAACGGAACCGAAACTCCTGTTCATTTTACGATGGCATCTATTGGCGATGAACAAATTGAAGTTGTTCACTCTCTGGCAAAATGGAAACGTAACGCATTAGGCGAATACGGATTTAAACCTGGTGAAGGTTTATATACCAACATGAACGCCATCCGCAAAGATGAAGAGCTCGATAACATTCACTCCTCTTATGTGGATCAATGGGACTGGGAAAAAGTCATCACAAAAGAAGAGAGAACGATCGAAACACTCAAAGCCCATGTTGAACAGATTTTCAAAGTAATCAAACACATGGAACACGAAGTTTGGTACAAATACCCACAAGCAGTCAACAAGCTTCCAGAAAGCATCACTTTTTTGACTTCTCAACAATTGTTAGATGAATACCCTGATTTAACAGCGAAAGAACGAGAAAACGCCGCTTGTAAAAAATATGGCGCAGTCTTTATCATGCAGATCGGTGATCGTTTAAGCAATGGCGAAAAGCATGATGGTCGTTCCCCTGACTATGATGACTGGAAACTCAATGGAGATATCTTGTTCTGGTACGAACCACTGCAAGCTGCAATGGAAATTTCGAGTATGGGCATTCGTGTCGATGAAAACAGTCTCCATGAACAGCTCGTCAAAGAACATGCAACTGATCGTGAACAATTGCCTTTCCACAAGAAAATTTTAAATTGTGAATTACCTTACACCATTGGTGGCGGGATTGGACAATCTCGTCTATGTATGTTGTTGTTGAAAAAAGCGCATGTTGGTGAAGTTCAAGCTTCTTTATGGCCAGAGGATATGCGTAAAGCTTGTAAAGAAGCAAACATTCAACTGCTATAGCCAGTACTTATATTCACATCAAATTCAAACAAACAGATTCTCTTTACATTTGAGTCTTTCTACTCTTATGATAGAGAATCTTTTTTGTTGAATGATTCAAAATATTCCACCTATACCTCTAAGATCTTTGCATCTGTAAATTAGTCCCATGCATAAACATCATTTCATCTAAAATAAACCACATCGTTTTTTTCTCAAAAGATTGTTAAACTGTTTATAGAGAAGGTTTTACTACTCTAGAAAGGAGATATTATGAAAAAACGAAATGCTATTTTAATGGGATCAGCTGCTGTGATCCTGAGTGTTTCTGCTATGAGTATTGTGTTCTCTAAGTTGAAAACAAACCATAATTCCGTATCTGCAGAAAATTTCCAACAGAATCATGATAATTCCGCCGAAAAGCAAAAAGAAATCGTAGATACCCCGCCAGCAGTACAAGAAGATGCAAACAAAGAAAGATCCGGTTTTGCAGAAATTTTCCTTCAAAATGGCGAAAATTTAACTTCTGAACAAATCGAAATCCTCGAAAATATGCCTGAATTAGAAAAGAAATATTTAGAAGCCGGACTAAATGCTCCTGTGGATCCAAATTTTAAAAAATAAGAAAGACTTCTCCTATTCAGAAACATAAATAAACACCGCAAAAGCTTTCCACTCATCAAACAGATTAAAAAGACGATTATTGCTTTATGTTAAGCACATAATCGTCTTTTTTGTTTTATTAAAATCGCATTTCATACAAAGACAAAAGGAGCCCTCAATATGAAGAGCTCCTTGTTGATTGATAAATGGGTAGATACTAGCGTTTAGAATCTTTCAAAGAATCTAAGTGTTCTAATTGTTCAGCGAAACGTTCTGGATCATTTAAGATAGAATCATTTTCGAGAACAGACTGATCTTCAACTGTTTCTGGCATCAGAATATCTGGTGTTGTAGAACCAGTGGAGGCAACATTCGCAAACTGTTCAAAGCTTGTGTCATGATGCTGTTCGATCTGACGGGAACGACGTTTTGCACGTAAACGTTCAGCCATACGACGAACTTCTTCGTTTTGTTGACGATCGCCTTTGCATCCAGTACCTGCTGGAATTAATTTACCGATAATAACGTTTTCTTTCAGACCAATGAGGTGATCCACTTTACCTTTGATTGTTGCATCAGTAAGTACTTTCGTTGTTTCCTGGAAGGACGCAGCGGAAAGGAAGGAATCCGTTTCAACGGAAGATTTAGAAATACCCAACAGAATTGGTTGGAATGTAGCTGGTGTTTTTCCGTTCAATAATGCATTACGGTTGATTTGCGTAATGTTGTTGAGGGAAAGTTGTACACCAACATTTAGATCTGTGTCTCCTGGATCAGTGATGATTACTTTTTTCATCATCTGACGAATCATAACTTCCAAGTGTTTATCGGAAATTTCGATACCTTGAGATTGGTAAACCTTTTTAACTTCTTTAAGAATGTAGTTTTGTACTTGGTTAACACCAGCAACAGCAAGCAATTCTTTTGGATCCAATGGACCTTCAGTTAATGGTTGACCCGCTTCAATTTCCTGACCTACAGCAACCCATGGGCGCAGAGTCTGGTTGGCATTGATTTTGTGAGAAACAGATTCTGTTTCGTTTTTAATAATAACTTCTTGGCGCATTGTTCCATCAATACGTTTGATTGAAACAATTTCACCAGTGATTTGTGCGATAACCGCTACACCTTTTGGATGACGTGCTTCGAAAAGTTCTTCGACACGAGGAAGACCTTGAGTGATATCCCCACCGTCACCACCGGCTACCCCACCGGTATGGAACGTACGCATGGTCAGCTGAGTACCAGGTTCACCAATGGATTGCGCAGCCATTGTACCAACAGCTTCACCCACTTCGACAACCTTACCTGTTGCCATGTTTTTACCGTAACATTTTACGCAAATTCCGTTTGTGGATTTGCATGTAAATGGTGAACGAATATATAAGCCTGTTACACCAGCATCAACGATTTGTTTTGCAATCGCTTCTGTCATGTAAGTATCAGATTCGATAATCAATTCACCTGTTGTTGGATTCAGAACATCTTGTTTGGAATAACGTCCAACAAGGCGGTCATATAATCCTTCGATTACTGTGTTTGTTTTACGATCAACAAGATCTTCAACCCAGAAACCTTTATCTGTTCCGCAATCGTCTTCTTTAATGATGACATCTTGCGCAACGTCAACTAAACGACGAGTTAAGTAACCAGATTCAGCAGTTTTTAAGGCTGTATCGGTTAACCCTTTACGCACACCGTGCGTGGAAATAAAGAACTCGGATACGTTCAGACCTTCACGGAAGCAAGAGTAGATAGGAACCTCGATGATGGATGGTACATATTCACCAGCACGAGATTTACCTTTTGCCGGACGAGCCATCAGACCACGCATTCCGGCTAACTGAGTAAAGTTGGAAGTATTACCACGGGCTCCAGAAGTCGCCATCATGTTGATTGGGTTTTTACGTGGTAAGTTTGCCATCAATTCTTCAACGATGTCATCTTTAACATCAGCCCATAATTTATTGAGGTGACGTTCCCATTCTTCCATCGTGAGCAGACCTTTTTGTTGTAAATGTTTCAATTGATCCGCTTTTTCACGACCTTCTTCGATGTGCATTTCTTTGTTAGGGGCAACTTCGATGTCGGACAGTGCAACGGTAATTCCGGCAACTGTGGAATATTTAAATCCGAGGGATTTGATTTCGTCTAAGATTTCAGCAACATCATCAACTTTGTATCGTTTAAATACTTCGGCAATGACTTTACCTAAGTCTTTTTTCTTCACCGCATCAACTGTAGGCAGTTGGGCAATGAATTTTTTAACATCAGTACCTGGTTGAATGAAGTAACGGTCTGGTGTTTTTTCGAAGTTTTCTTTAGACACTTCGTTTAAGTATGGGAAATCACTTGGGAACATTCCGTTGAAAATGATTTTACCAACAGTTGTTGCCAGTAAATCATCGGCATGTTCTGGTCCAATTGATTCTTTGTTTAATCCGGATACTGGTAATGCGATACGAGAGTGTAAGTGCACTAATCCAGTTTTGTAAGCCAACATAACTTCATCGATATTGGCATATACTGTACCTTCCGCATTCGCATAACGTTCCCAAGTTTTGGCTTCTTTTTCAACGCCAGCTTGACGGTAACGTTCAGCTTCTTCAAGCAGTTCTTCTTTAGTTTCTTCCATTGTCAAATAGAAGTTACCCATAACCATGTCCTGACCAGGAGTAACGATAGGTTTACCGTCTTTTGGACCGAGGATGTTATGGCTACCTAACATCATAACTAATGCTTCGGCACGAGCTTCTTCAGATAATGGTACGTGAATCGCCATCTGGTCACCATCGAAGTCGGCGTTGAACGCTGTACATACAAGTGGGTGCAGACGCATTGCACGTCCTTCAACTAATTTTGGAATGAACGCCTGAATACCTAAACGGTGCAGTGTAGGGGCACGGTTCAGTAATACAGGATATCCTTCGATTACTTTTTCAACGATTGGCCAGATTTTTTCATCACGGGCTTCAATCATTTTTTCGGCTTGTTTTGCATTTGTGACAACTTCCGAATTCACCATTTCGTTAATTACGAATGGTTTGAATAAGTTGATTGCCATTTCACGTGGAATACCGCATTGATACATCTTTAAATCTGGTCCAACCGCGATTACGGAACGTCCAGAGAAGTCAACACGTTTACCTAACAAGTTCTGACGGAAACGTCCTTGTTTACCTTTTAAGGAGTGAGACAGTGATTTTAATGCACGTCCACCAGCACCAGTGATTGGTTTGGAACGACGTCCATTGTCGATCAAGGCATCAACAGCTTCCTGTAACATACGTTTTTCGTTTTGAACGATGATGTTTGGAGTGCCAAGATCTAACAGTTTTTTCAAACGGTTATTACGTGTGATAACACGACGGTATAAGTCGTTCAAATCACTTGTCGCAAAACGTCCACCATCCAACTGTAACATTGGTCGTAAATCTGGTGGTATAACTGGAATATTTTGAAGAATCATCCATTCTGGCTTGTTGTCGGAATGGCGGAACGCATTGATTGTGTCCAAACGTTTGATCATTTTCTTACGTTTTTCACCAGTTGCTTTTTCCAATTGTTCTTCTACTGCTGCATATTCTTCATCTAAATTCACGTTCTGTAACAGTTCTAACACTGCTTCAGCACCAGTTTTTGCTTTAAATCCAAGAGGACCATAAGTAGCCTGGTTTTCACGGAATTCACGTTCAGAAAGAATCTGTTTGTAAGCCAATCCAGATTCCATTGGATCTGTAACAACATAGCTTACAAAGTATACAACTTCTTCCAATTGCTTTGGTGTTAAGTCAAGCAGTAATGCCATACGAGATGGAATACCACGTAAGTACCAAATATGTGCAACTGGAGCAGCAAGGTGGATGTGACCCATACGTTCACGGCGAACAGAACTCTTCGTGATTTCAACACCGCAACGTTCACATTTCACACCATTGAAATGTTTAATTTTTTTATATTTTCCACAAGCACATTCGTAGTCTTTTGTTGGACCGAAAATGCGTTCGCAGAATAAACCATCACGTTCAGCTTTCTGTGAACGGTAGTTGATCGTTTCAGGTTTGAGGACTTCCCCGTAAGACCATTTTTCAATGGTTTCCGGAGAAGCTAATTTAACCTGAATTGAGGAGAAATTATTGACTGACATTCGATTTATTCATCCTCCAATTCTTGTTCGTCTAGCTGATCGAGATTCACTGCAGCTTCGTCAAACTCATCGAGCATGTCGAATCCATCTGCAATATCCTCTGCATCAAGATCATTTTCTAAAACTGGTTCTTGATCGTTTGCTTCAAGACCATTTAAATCTTCACGAGCTGGCGCATCGTTTTTCGTAGAGAAGTTTAAAGATACTGGGTTGTTGTTGTCATCTAATAAAGTGACATCAATTGCTAAACCTTGTAACTCGTTGATCAATACGCGGAAGGATTCTGGAATTCCTGGTTCTGGAATATCTTTACCTTTCGTAATTGCTTCATAAGTTTCAATACGACCTTGGATATCGTCAGATTTGATTGTGAGGATTTCTTGAAGAGTATGAGATGCACCATATGCTTCAAGTGCCCAAACTTCCATTTCCCCAAATCTCTGACCACCGTTTTGCGCTTTACCACCTAATGGCTGTTGCGTAATTGTGGAGTATGGTCCAGTTGCACGAGCGTGCAATTTGTCGTCAACCATGTGAGCAAGTTTGATCATGTACATTACACCGACAGAAATACGTTCATCGAATGGCAGACCTGTTTGACCATCGTAAAGAACTTGTTTTCCATCAAATGTCATTTGTGCTTCTTTCATAACATCTGCCAAGTCTTCGTTGGATAAACCATCGAATACTGGCGTTGCAAATTTCTGATTCAACTTTTTCGCTGCATAGCCTAAGTGAATTTCCAGAATCTGTCCGATGTTCATACGAGAAGGTACCCCGAATGGGTTCAAGATGATGTCGATTGGACGTCCATCTTGCATGAATGGCATATCTTCTAATGGCAGAATCTTGGAGATGACACCTTTGTTACCGTGACGACCGGACATTTTGTCACCTTCAGAAATTTTACGTTTTTGCGCAATATAAACTTTAACGCGAGTATTTACTCCAGGTGGAAGGTCAGATCCATCGCCACGTTTGAATACTTTTGTGGAATGAACAATACCAGCACCACCATGAGGTACTTTCAAGGAGTTATCACGAACTTCACGTGATTTTTCACCGAAGATTGCTAACAACAGTTTTTCTTCTGGAGAAACTTCAGATTGTCCTTTTGGTGTAACTTTACCAACAAGGATATCGTTTTCGTGAACTTCAGAACCTTTTAAGATGACACCGTTTGCGTCCAATTTACGTAATGCACTTTCGCTTACGTTTGGAATATCACGAGTGATTTCTTCAGGCCCGAGTTTTGTATCACGGCAGTCGATGTCGTATTCCTCTAAGTGAATAGAAGTATAAACGTCATCGCTAACCATACGTTCTGACATGATGATGGCATCTTCATAGTTGTAACCATACCAAGTCATGTAGGCGATTGTTACGTTTTGTCCTAACGCTAATTCCCCATTTTGCATAGATGGTCCATCGGCAAGGATATCGCCCGCTTCAACTTCTTCACCAACTTTAACGATTGGTTTTTGGTTGATGCATGTAGACGCATTGGAACGAGAGAATTTACGTAAGTGATAAGTATGTTCTTTACCGTCTTTATCTGTGTTGATAATACGTAAAGAGTCAACGTAAGTAATTGTTCCGTCTTCTTTTGCAACAATTCCGACACCGGAGTCACGGGCAATCTTATATTCGATACCTGTTCCAACGAATGGAGAATGTGGATTTAAAAGAGGTACAGCCTGACGTTGCATGTTGGCACCCATTAAGGCACGAGAAGCGTCATCGTTTTCCAAGAATGGAATACAAGCTGTCGCTACAGAGACGATCTGTTTTGGCGATACGTCGGCTAATTCTACTTCAGATTTATCTGCGATTACTGTATCCCCGTTTTTACGAGCAACGACACGATCGTTGATTAAACGACCATCACGAACTTCGTTGGCCTGTGCGATAACATAATCACTTTCTTCATCAGCAGATAAGTAGATCGCTTCTTCAGAAACTGTTCCGTCTGGGTTTACACGACGATATGGAGTTTGGATAAATCCATATTCGTTGATTTTTGCGTAAGTTGTTAAGTTTGAAATCAAACCGATGTTTGGTCCTTCAGGTGTTTCGATTGGACAGATTCTTCCGTAGTGAGAAGAGTGAACGTCACGAACTTCGAAGCCCGCACGGTCTCTTGTTAAACCACCTGGACCTAATGCAGAAATACGACGTTTGTTTGTCAATTCAGCAAGTGGGTTTTGTTGGTCCATGAACTGTGACAACTGAGAAGAAGAGAAGAACTCTTTAATTGCAGCAGTTAAAGGACGGATATTTGTTAATTTTTTAGGGTTGATCGTATCAGTTTCTTGGATGGACATTCTTTCTTTAACCACACGTTCCATACGGCTTAAACCGATACGGAATTGGTTTTGAATCAGTTCACCTACAGAACGAATACGACGGTTACCTAACATATCGATATCATCTGTATCGCCAACGCCTTCCATAACGTTTAGCGAATAAGCAAAGAATGCATAAATGTCAGAAATTGTCACTGTATGCATGTTCGCAAATGGATCGTTACCAGTAATGTGGCAAACGTTACCGTTTTGATCAAGAACATCGATTTCCTGAACAGCAGCTCCGACTAACCATGCATAAACTTCGCCTTGAGCCATACGAGACTTCAGATCGAATAAAGTTGCGGAATCTAAGCGTTCTGGGGAAACACCGATTTCATAACGAGCAGCAATTGTATCGAAATCTTCGTTTCTTAAATCAGCGCCGTTTGCTTTTGTCAAACGAGCTAATGTGTATAAACGTTGACCATAGTTCATGACTGCATCAAAGTTTTCTTCTGTTAATAAAACTGGTTTTGCAACCAATCCAGCATAAACTTTGATTTCTTGTTCAGCTTGTGCGAGCACGTTTACGTCTTGAGCAGTTAAAACTTGACCCAATTCGAAAACTTCTCCATCAACAACCACTTCATCCGCTAAGATACGGCCTACTAATCCTGTTTGGTAAGAAGTAGGAATTGTCACGATATCTGCTTCATGGAATTCTGGTTTGAATGGATATGGATTCATGTATACACCTTTAGAAAGTTCCTTTTGAAGTTCAATTCTTTCTTGGCGTGTTACATGTGTTCCTGCTGGCATGAACACTTCACCATTTGCACCGATAATGTCGTGAGCTAATGTGTTGTTCATTAAACGAGCATAAACATTTAATTTTTTGCCTAATTTATAACGTCCAGCTTTAGTTAAATCATAACGACGTGGATCGAAGAATTTAGCCTGCATCAACGTGATGGATCCGTCTAATGTTGGGATTTCATCGGAACGTTGGTTTTCATAGAAAGAAAGCAATGCTTCTTCTGTCGTTTTAACTTTGTCAGCTAACAGTGTGTTTTCAATATCTTCAGATTTTCCGAAGAAGGCGTTGAATAACATCAGATACTGATCCATGTATTCACGTTTACCTTCATCGATTGGCACATCATGAGGTTCTTTACCCATTGCCTTTAAGAATGTTTCTAAAGGTTCAGTATTGAATGTATCTTCTCCTTTTTCTAAAGAGAAAGACATTCCCAATGCTTTAAAGAAGATCGAAGAGAGGACTTTACGGCGACGATCGATTGATACGTTAATCGCGCGACCATTTGTGTTTTTCTTCTGTTCGGTCATGAACTCAAGCCATGTGCCTCGGCTTGGGATCAACTCACATGCATAATTTTGCCGACCGGTCTTATTATCGAAGCTTTCAGAGAAATAAGCTCCTGGAGAACGAACAATCTGAGAGACGATTACACGTTCAGCTCCATTGATAATAAAAGTACCAGTTTCTGTCATCAGCGGAAGTTCGCCTAAGAACACGGTGTCTTCTTTACGAAGTACTTCTCCGTTTTCATTGACAATTTCCAGCTCCATGTCAACATAAAGAGGCGCAGAATAGTTGCACTCCTTCTCCATGCATTCTTCAGCTGTGTATTTAGGTCCACCTTCACTTTGATTGCCATTTTTATCTTTGGCTTTTGTTGTTGCGAAGTGGTACCCTTTGTAATTCAATTTAATATTCTTGTTAAAGCTTTCGATAGGGAAGATCTCTTGAAAGACTTCCTCAATTCCTTTTTTGACAAACCAGTCATAGGAATTTGTTTGAATCTCTACTAGATTCGGAAGCTCCAATTTACCGGAGACCTTGGAATAGTCCCGTCTAAACGCTTTTTTTCCTTTCGGAACGATTTGGTATGGTCTATTTCCTTCCATGCGCACGATCCTTTCTTCAAAATTGAACAATAGCCATTTTTCGGCTATTATGCAATTTACTATAATATGATTTAGGGTCAACTTGCGCAACCATTCTGATATTTTTTAAGAAAATTTACGCTTAAAAGTGCGAATTTGTCTATTTTTCTTGACAAATCTTAAAACCATATTATTCCGATTTCACTTAAACTTCTGATTTTCTTGGGTTTCGCCCTTATTTTTATCCATTTGGCTGCTCATTCACTTTTAAAATTGCCCATTCATAAAGTAAAGAAAGGTCTTCAACTCTAGATTATGAATTGCTCGATTCATCTCTTGAATTGAAGACCCAATACATATTTTATTTTACATCTACTTCTACAAAATAACAGTTCAAATTTATTGAAAACGCTATTGATTTGCTCTTTATGCTCATCATGGCGTATTCTATGTTTTTTTGTATCCCCTTTTCCTTACTTTTCAAAGTATCTCCCCTTTTTTTGAGCAAAAGAAAAAACAGATGAGACAATCTTCATCTGTTTTAATCTCTAGCCATATTGAATCTTCTAACTTTCTTTACGCTTGCTCATTAGAGTTTAGATCATCCATGATCTGAATCATTTCATCGACTACTTTTTCTGGAAGTTGTTCTTGTTGAAGCAAGCTGAACACAAGCATGACAAACTCACGATATTGTCCATCTTGCTCAAGACGCTTCGAGTTTACATTTTCCAAAAATTCAACGAGACGATTTCTCTTTTTGAAATATTGCTCTTCTGCCAATAAATCTTCTAATTCTTCTTTTAAAGTCATCTTAAGATTATTTGGCGTTTCTATTGCAGCAACGGGATGCGCTAATCCTTGTTGTTCAAAGTGATGAAACAACGGAATAATTTGTTCTCGTTCATCCTCAGTAAAATAAATAAACATTTCGTCATACATTTGCGTGGGCGACGCAAAGAACTCTAAATCCGAATTCGGGTCAATGAGCTGTCCTATTGTATAGTTCAACATCGAATCATTGACATGACGAATCGTTCTATCTTTTAAAAATTGTTTGGCGATTGCGACATAGGTGTCTTTATTTCCTCCATACAATAAAATCATTCTATTTTCCTCCTTGTTTTGTTCACGTAATACTTTCTTTCGTTCGCTTACCGAAAACAAAGTCATTCACTTTAATTTAAGCTTGAATCGATATGCTCATTTTATCTTGTTTATCATCAGAAAGCCTGCGAAGATTAAGCGAATAGACAAATTATCTTCTATAATGAATATGAATACGCAAATCATAGACAATTGCATTCAAAAAAGGAGTGGATTATGAATTTGGTCAAAAATCATTTCATCAAGAGTACTGTTATTTTATCCAGTGCTTTGATGTTTACTGGATGCCAAGCCAACAGCAATCACAGTGCGTTAACAGATTTATTTTTCTCCTCGTATAACCATTTGTGCGAAGCGGAAACATTATCGGTCAACGGAACAATTCGCTTGTCTGATCTCAGTTCAGATTTATATATCGCATTCAATCAATCGCCTGTCGAAGTTGCGATTACGACCGATTTACCTGAAGATCAACAAATCGAATTCTATATTTGCGATGGCAAGACATACTTGAATTTCTTTGGCACGAAATCACAATCTTTAGCTGCCAACATTGGCATTGAAGATTCTTCAGATTTCCATCTCCCTAATCCATTTTTAAATCTCAATCGCAAGGAACGGGATGCGATCTTTGAATCGATTACCAAAGAGGATGAAGAAAATGTTTACACTTATACGATTCGTCCGGTAATGATGGAAAAACTCATCGATGATTATGGTGCCGCAAATATTGAGCGTGCTGTGATCAAAACGAAAATTGTCAACGAGCAATTTCAATCGATCAATTTAGAAGTTAAAGGTGGTTTAGAAATTGGTAACTCCACCTCTCCTATCGATTTATCGCTTTCGCTTGACCCAATTCAAGTTGATGAGCCTGTTGACATCCATTTCCCCGCTGATTTAACAACTTGGTATGAAGGATAATCTATATGCAAACAATACGTGAACTTTTTAAAATAGGTCCCGGACCTTCTAGCTCGCACACTTTTGGCCCAATGCGAGCTGCACAAGACATTTTAGCCAGTGCCCCAGAAGCAAAAAGTTTTGAAATTACGCTTTATGGTTCTCTTGCTTTAACGGGTAAAGGCCACTTAACGGATGCGATCTTAAAAAAGACGCTGAAAGGTAAATCCGTTGAAATTATATTCGATTATAAAACACCTCAAGACCACCCGAATACAATGATCATCAAAGCCTTTAATCCTGATGGCTCTGTGATCACAAAAACTTATGTTTCCATCGGTGGTGGTAAACTCATGATCGATGGCCAACCTCCACAAAGTGCGGTTGATATTTATCCGCACACAACAATGGATGCGATCGATCAATATTGTCGTGAAAACTATTTAACTTATGATGAATACGTTAGTGAAGTAGAAGGCAAAGACATTGATGTCTACTTAGCAAAAATTTATAAAGCGATGATCGACTCAGTTAAAAAAGGTTTATCCAAAACAGGTCGTTTACCCGGCAAATTAAATTTGGATCGTGTAGCTTACGCTCTATATGAATCTGCCAATACTTGTCATAACGAGGCCGATCGCGATGCTTTACTTTTACAAAGCTATGCGTATGCTGCAAGTGAACAAAACGCCTCTGGCGGTACTGTTGTCACTGCTCCAACGATGGGTTCTAGTGGGGTATTACCTTCTTTGGTTTACCATTATTCCATCGATAAAAAGATCCCTAAAAAAGTCATTTTTAATGGCTTAAAAGTTGCCGGCCTTATCGGAAACTTAATCCAAGAAAATGCGACTATTTCTGGGGCAAAAGCTGGTTGCCAAGCCGAAGTCGGTGCTGCTTGTGCAATGGGTGCTGCTTTTTGCGCATGTTGCGATCGGATGAGTAACGAACAAATCGAATGTGCTGCCGAAATTGGGTTAGAACACCATTTAGGTTTAACTTGTGACCCAGTTATGGGTTACGTCATGATTCCTTGCATCGAACGAAATGCAGTTGCGACAACACGCGCCGTTGATGCCGCTCGTCTTGCAAAATATTTGCGAAACGTGAAGAAAAACCGTGTTTCCTTTGACATGGTTGTCAAAACGATGAACCTGACGGGTAAAAAATTGCCTATGGAGCTCAAAGAAACTTCATTAGACGGTTTAGCTGCCGTAGTCATGGAAAAAGAAAACAATAAATAAACATACGAAAGGCAAGGGACTACTCCTTGCCTTTTTTTGGTTGAAACAATGAGAACTGATTTAAAAAAGCCCTTCTCTTTAGCTCTTTTGAAACATCCCTTTTCTCGCCGATTCAAGGCAATTTACCCCTGTAATTTCGGCCTCAATTCAATTGTTTTATCCGACGACTTACTTTAATATAAACTCAAAGAAACCCTTTCATTTTCAAATGAAAAAGGAGCACGATATGAATTATAAAATCTTAGGTGATTCAGATTGTCCCGTGTTACATATCCAACTTAAAAACCAAGAAAGTATTAAAATCGAACGCGGTTGTATGGCGTACTTATCCAATGTTGCAATGGAAGGTAAAATGAATTCCAACAAATCTGGAATTGGTGGCATGCTCGGTGCGCTTGGACGCAGTATAACAAGTGGCGAAAGCTTTTTTATCACCCATGCAATCGGTTTAAGTGATGATAGTTTTATTGGAATTGCTCCAAGTACTCCAGGAAAAATTCAATGTCTTCAAGTCGGTGCTGGTCGTCAATATCGCATCAATACTGGTGCTTTTCTTGCTTGTGATCAAAGTGTTGAATATGTCATGAAATCACAAGGATTAGAACGCGCTTTATTTGGTGGTACTGGTGGTTTATTTGTCATGGAAACACAAGGTACAGGAGATATTTTCGTTTCTGCATTTGGTGATCTTTTAGCGATTAATGTTACGCCAGAAAAACCAATCACCGTCGATAATGAGCACGTTGTCGCTTGGGATGCTTCTTTGCAATACAACATTCATGTAGCATCCGGAGAATTTGGTTTTAAAACGGGAGAAGGCTTCGTCAATGAATTCCATGGCAATGGCACAGTTCTAATTCAAACCAGAAATATTCACAGCTTAGCTAGTGCAATATAATCAAAGGAGAAATTTATGAATTATAAAATCTTAGGCGATTCAGATTGCCCAATGTTACATATCCAACTTAAAAACCAAGAAAGTATTAAAATCGAACGCGGTTGTATGGCGTACTTATCCAATGTTGCAATGGAAGGTAAAATGAATTCCAACAAATCTGGAATTGGTGGCATGCTCGGTGCGCTTGGACGCAGTATAACAAGTGGCGAAAGCTTTTTTATCACCCATGCAATCGGTTTAAGTGATGATAGTTTTATTGGAATTGCTCCAAGTACTCCAGGAAAAATTCAATGTCTTCAAGTCGGTGCTGGTCGTCAATATCGCATCAATACTGGTGCTTTTCTTGCTTGTGATCAAAGTGTTGAATATGTCATGAAATCACAAGGATTAGAACGCGCTTTATTTGGTGGTACTGGTGGTTTATTTGTCATGGAAACACAAGGTACAGGAGATATTTTCGTTTCTGCATTTGGTGATCTTTTAGCGATTAATGTTACGCCAGAAAAACCAATCACCGTCGATAATGAGCACGTTGTCGCTTGGGATGCTTCTTTGCAATACAACATTCATGTAGCATCCGGAGAATTTGGTTTTAAAACGGGAGAAGGCTTCGTCAATGAATTCCATGGCAATGGCACAGTTCTAATTCAAACCAGAAATATTCACAGCTTAGCTGATGCCGTTCGTCCTTTCCTTCCTTCTAATAGCTAAAACAAAAGGAGTCAAATCGACTCCTTTTTCTTTATGTTCCAAAATAAAAACTGCCAGATTGCTCCGGCAGTTTTAAATGGCTGATTGCGATTATTCAGCAATTGCTTGTCTTTGGTTTTTAGGTTTGATTTCGCCTGCTTTTGTTAAAGCATATTTTGTTAAAGATGGTCCTAATAATTCGTAAACCATAACACCTAATAAGACGATGTTACGAATTAAAGCACCTTCAGCACCCATACGTGCTGCAACTGTTGCTGCCATACCTAAAGCAACACCAGCTTGTGGGAACAATGTGATTCCCAGCCATTTTTGAACCATGGCAGGAGAATGGGCAATTTTAGAAGAAATTGCGGCACCAATGTATTTTCCGACACAACGAGTTGTGATGTAGATCAAACCAATGAGTAATACTGGAATGTTTCCGAATGTGAAGATGTTCAATTCTGCACCACTTAATACGAAGAATAATGTTAATAATGGAGCAGACCAACGGTCAGCACGATCCATTAAATCTTCACTGTGTTTGCAGCAGTTGCAGAATACAGTACCGAGCATCATATTCACTAATAAGGAAGATAATTCGAATTCAATTCCGAATACGTTAAATTCCATAGATGAAATTGTTACACCTAAAATGATGAAACCTACAATTAAAGAAATACGGTTACGGTTGGAATGGAAAATTCTTGCGACATGCGTTAATACCCATCCGATTAAAGCACCAATACCAATGGAGAACACGATTTCCAAAATAGGCCCACCAAATAATGTAACTACATCACTCGTTCCGCCAGAACTTAAGTTTGTCGCGATACCATAGCTTAATGCAAATAGAATTAATCCTACTGCATCGTCTAAGGCAACAACTGGTAATAAAGTAGAAGTGACATCTCCTTTAGCTTTATACTGACGGACAACCATCAAAGTTGCAGCTGGCGCCGTTGCCGCAGCAATTGCCCCTAAAATCAAAGCATCCGCAACTGTGATAACTTCTGGGAAAATAAGATGAACACCAAATAAAACAAGATCCACAAGTAATGTTGTGATGACTGCTTGTAAAACACCAATAATCACCGCTGCATGACCTGTTTTTCTTAATTGAGTAATTCTAAATTCGCTACCGATCGCAAATGCGATAAATCCGAGCGCAACATCATTGAATGGACTGAGGATTTCAACATCTTCAAACGTATGAAAGCCAAGTCCAGGAATTTTTAATAATCCTAAGCAGCAAGGGCCAAGAATTAAACCTGCAATCAAATATGCAGTTACGTCTGGCAAGTTCAATTTATTGCCTAAACGCGTCATTAAAAGACCAGCAACAATTGCTGTTCCAATGCCTAAAGCAAATTCCAAAACATTTCCTCCTAAGAAATCAGATAACTTCTTTTTCCTCTTTCTCTGAAATACAAAAGCATCTTTTTCTTAATACTCACGAGATTCTAGCGCGTTCTTTTAAAAATACAATTCAAATCTTTATCTTTTTTTTAGAAATTTCAAATTCCTTTTCTATCATTTAAATTTAGTCAGATAATGCCTAACAATGTAAACGCATTCCACTTTCTACGGGTTCAATCCCCATTCAAATCGGTTGTTTTTAAATCTCTTTATTATGGAATATTGTAATAATCTGATTTGTAATGAATCTTTTTTGGTAATAAAAAAGTGAAGCCAAGTTTCATCATTTGACTTCACTTCATTTAAATTTTTTAAAGTTCTTCAATACTTAATACTTTAAAGCCTGCTGGTTCAAAAATTTCATTAATCCGTTTTGGATCAACAACACCTTTTGTTTTGATTAAAATTTGGGCGTCTGTCTCATTTAAATCATAGACGGATAGTGAGTTAATCGAAACATTTTCACTTGCGAATAAGCCCATGACTTTTTCTAGAATCCCGACACCTTCCGGAACACCTAATACGATACGAGAACCGCTCTTTTTCCAAGCAAGCATATCTAAAAAGGCTTTGAAGATATCATTTTGCGTCAAAATTCCAGTAACTTTATTTTGATCGTTTACGACTGGTAAGCATCCAATGTCATGTTTTAACAATTTTTCCGCTGCTTCTTCCATGAGTGCATTTTCGTTCACCGAAATTGGATGTTTGATCATCACCGTACGCACGTTTGTCTTCGATAACAAATAATTCAGTTCATAAATACTCAAACTTGTTGCTGAATTACTAGAAGCAATCATGCCTTCTGTAATTAAGCCAACAAGTTCATCATTGCTATCCACAACTGGTGTACGATGGATCTTGTTATATTTCATTAAATCGATGACTGCAGAAATCTTTTCGTCGGGAGCGACGGTAACTGGATTTTGCGTCATAAAATCAATAACACGAAACATATTAGCTCCTTAAGACCATTTTAATGATGAATGAACATGGTCGTTTATTTCTATCTAATTTTATTATCTGTCGTTTATACAACAGATGAAAGGTCAAATTCTTTATTTTTTGGCGCTTCCACCTAAATAAGCTTCTTGTACTTCTGTTGAATTAGCTAACTCTTTTGCCGGGCCTTCAAGTACAACTTTTCCAGTTTCTAATACATACGCATAATCAGCAATTGACAATGCCATACGAGCGTTTTGTTCAACCAACAAAATCGTCGTTCCACCTTTTTGAATATCAGAAATAATTGAGAAAATTTCTTTAACCAAAATAGGCGCTAACCCCATCGAAGGTTCATCTAACAACAACAAAGTTGGTCTAGCCATTAAAGCACGTCCCATCGCTAACATTTGTTGTTCTCCACCAGACAGTGTTGAGGCATCTTGGTTTTTACGTTTTTCCAAAATTGGGAAACGTTCATAGATTTTATTCAAGTCATCTTGAAGGTTCTTTTTATCTTTTCGTAAATACGCGCCCATCATCAAGTTTTCATATACAGAAAGACCTGGGAATACGTGACGTCCTTCAGGGACTTGAACTAGTCCATCCGCCACAATATGGGCTGCATTGGACTTGAAAATCGATTTATCTTTGAAGATGATTTCACCTTCTGTTTTTTTAACAATCCCACTGATGGCATGCATCAGGCTTGTTTTTCCGGCACCATTCGCACCGATTAATGTCACAATTTGACCGGGTTCAACCTTAATGGAGACGCCTTTTAAAGCTTCGATCACTCCATAGTGAACATGAAGGTCTTTTACTTCCAACAAGCTCATACTAGATCTCCTCTCCAAGGTAGGCCTTAATTACAAATTCGTTGTTTTTGATTTCTTCTGGTGTGCCCGATGCGATCATCTGACCATAGTTCAATACAAAGATTCTTTCACAAAGTGTCATAACCAAAGACATATCGTGTTCAATCAAAACAACTGTCAAGTTGTATTTATCGCGTAGATGATAAATGAGTTTTGTCAGTTCATCTGTTTCTTGTGGGTTCATCCCCGCTGCTGGTTCATCTAAAAAGAGAATCACTGGATCCGTAGCCAAAGCGCGTGCGATTTCTAGGCGTCGTTGTTCCCCATAAGGTAAGTTTGTCGCTTTTTCAAAACGTTTGCGATACAAACCGACTTCTTGTAAATATTCACATGCTTTTTCTTCGATCCAACGTTCCGCATTATAAAACTTAGGGGTACGTAATAAAGCACTTGCAACGCCATAGCCGGCATTTTTGTGCATGGCCAGTTTTACGTTTTCCAAAACGGTCATACTCTTGAACAGACGAATATTTTGGAATGTTCGTGCTAAGCCTAAAGACGTAATTTTATATGGCTTTAAGCCTCCGATTTGTTTTTTCTTTCCATCAATGGTCAATTCAATTAACCCTTCCGATGGTTCATAAACTCCGGTTAACAAGTTGAAGAACGTCGTTTTCCCCGCACCATTCGGTCCGATTAATCCAACTAATTCTCCTTTGTTGATCGTCATATTGATGTTGGAAACAGCCGCAAGACCACCAAAGTTTTTGGACAGATTTGAGACTTCAAGAATTGGTTCCATCTAGACAGCCTCCTTTTTCCGTTTCATTTTATTCAACAAACGATCCACAGAAAATTCCCAAGTACCTAAAATACCTTGTGGTCTGAAGATCATCATTAAAATCAAAGTTGCTCCATAGATAATCATACGAATATCTGTAAACTGCTGGAGATACATATTTAAAATACCCAATACAATTGCCGCAAGTACGGAAGCAGACATACTGCCCATCCCCCCAAATACGACGATGACGAGAATATCGATCGATTTGTTAAATGTAAATTGGTTCGGGTTCAATACGTAGAAGTAGTTCGCGAATAAGCTACCGGCCAAAGACGCTAAAATCGCTCCGATCACAAAAGCAATAACTTTATATTTAGTCGTATTGATTCCCATCGCTTCAGCAGCGATTTCATCATCATTAATCGCAATCGCTGCACGTCCAGGAACAGAGCGAACAAAGTTTGTGCAAATGATGATCGAAATCACAACTGCCAAGAATAAAATTGGCCAGGTTGTGAGTTGAGGAATTCCCGTTAATCCGGCTGCACCATTTGTGATTTTCATGTTTTGGATACAAATACGAATGATTTCAGAAAAACCTAATGTCGCAATCGCTAAGTAGTCTCCCCGTAAGCGTAATGTTGGAACCGAAACGATGATTGCAGCAATTGCTGAAATCACAAAGCCAAGAAGAATTCCAATAAATAATCCGCCATAAGTTGGGATATAACGAGTGACGATCCCAGCAACATACGCCCCAATTGCCATGAATCCGGCGTGTCCTAAAGAGAACTGACCACAAATTCCAACGATCAAGTTCAAAGACACAGCCAAAATAATATTGACGCAAATCGTAAAGAGAGTGGACTCATAATAGGAGTTGATCATTCCAGTTTGCATCAATAAAGTCAGTACCGCAAAAATAGAAAGGACAATCGCAGTCCAGATCATATTTGTACGGGTATACAGTTGTTTTGCCATGGACTACACCTTCTCTCTTTCATTTTTGCCAAAGAGCCCTGCTGGCTTCACGATCAATACAATAATCAAAATAATGTACACAATTGCATCACGGTATAAGGAAGAACCGTATGCAACGACCATGGTTTCGGCAACACCAATAAATAAGCCACCGACTAATGCCCCTGGAATCGATCCAATACCACCAAATACGGCCGCAACGAATGCTTTTAAACCTGGAACCATTCCCATCAATGGACTTGCTGAGTTGTAATATAAGCCAACTAACATACCCGCTGCACCAGCTAAAGCAGACCCGATTAAGAATGTGATGGAAATTGTGTTATCGACCGAAATACCCATCAATTTTGCACCATTTTCATCTGCCGAAACAGCACGCATTGCTCGCCCAATTTTTGTTTTATGAATAATGAATGTTAATAACACCATCAAAACGATTGTGACTGTAAAAATAACCATTTGGATATAGGAAATTTTAACAGCCCCAATTTGCCAAGAAATATCCGGCAACATTTTTGGGTACGTTTTTACTGATGTTCCCATAAAAAATTGCATCGTATATTCAATCACGTAACTAACCCCGATCGCTGTAATCAAAGCTGTGATTCGTGGTGCTTTACGCAAAGGTTTATAAGCGATTCTCTCAATCCCCACGCCTAATATTCCGCACACAATCATACAAACCAATAATGCTGGAATAAAACTCATTCCTAAATATGTGGTTACGAAAAATGCTGTATAAGCACCAATCATATAAATATCACCATGTGCAAAGTTGATCAGTTTGATGATGCCGTAAACCATCGTATAACCCAATGCGACTAACGCATAAATACTTCCCAATGACAGGCCGTTTACGACTTGTTGAAGAAATTGTGACATAGAATCTCCTTTCTAAAAAAAGGCAGGGGATCACCCCCTGCAGTTGTGTATGAAATTATTCAACTTTAACGCTTTCTACGTTGGATTGTACGCCATCAACAAGTTCTACAACGAGAACGTTCTTTTTTGGAGTATGTGTAGTTTGGTCAAAGCTGAAAGATCCCGTGATACCAGAGAATTCAATATTTTTGATTGCTTCATTTAAATCAGCGCCTGTTTTACCGCTTGTTTCTAAAGCTTGTAATAACAAGTTTGTTGCATCATAAGACAGCGCAGCGAACATACTTGGATCTTCACCATATTTTGCATTGTAATCGGCGATAAATCTCGTTAATTCTTCAGAAGGCTCAATTGCCGTATAAGCAGTTGTATAGAAGATATTATTTGCAGTTTCGGCACTAACTTGATCGATAAAGTCTTGAGAATCGAAACCATCAGCACCGATGATTGGTTTATCAATACCTTCCGCTTTAATTGCTTTTACGATTTGTGCAGCTTCATTGTAGTATCCAGCAACATAAATTCCATCGAAGTCTAAATCTTTGATTTTGGTAACAAAACTTGCGAAGTCTTTATCTCCAGATTGGTATTGTGTTTCATCGAGAACTTCACCACCAAGTTCAACGAATTTTTCTTTAAATGCAGCAGATACACCATTTCCGTAGTCAGATACTTCATTGATGATGACAACTTTTTTAATTCCTAAAGTATTGAATGCATATTCTGCCATTCCTTTACCTTGGAAGCTATCTTCAAAGCATACACGCCATGCAAATTCGTAGGCACTACCATCTGGTTTTAATGTTGCTCCGACTTGCGTTGCGGATGGCGCTACAACTGGGACTTGTTTTGCAGTTGCAAAGTCAAACGTCGCAATAGAACAACCTGAAGTCGCTGGACCAACAACACCAGCTACTTGGTCTTGTTCAATTAATTTTGTTGTTGCTGTAACAGCTTCAGCAGGTTCACCTTTATTATCGATTTCAACGCCTTCAACTGTGAATGGTTTATCTTCACGAGCGTTGAATTGTTCAATAGCGATTGCTGCGCCATTTCTTTCTTTTGTTCCATAGTCAGCAGTTGGTCCAGAAAGTTCGAAGTTCAAACCAACTTTTACTGTATCTCCAAGATCCGCTCCACCAGTAGCAGCGTTTCCATTAGATGCAGGGGCATTTGAGCAGCCAGCAACCATTGCTGATGTCAAGCAAACAGCTGCGGCTGATTTCCAGATTTTTGTGTTCATTTCTTATTTCCTCTTTCTTAAGATGACACAAGTTTAACCACAATTTTCATGAATCTCAATTCCTATCGTGTAATTCTCATGAAATATGACTTATTTTTCAGAAAAATAATGTAAATAACTTATATTTTTTCATTCCTCTTCTTCCCGACCTCTTTTATATCGGCGCTTTGTCTTTAATCTCTAGACAAAATCATTACGATTGATCATATTTTTTTCAATTCACATGATCAATAAACAATATGATGTGATTTTTAGTTTTTCTCACTTCAAATTTGTTTTTCACCTACTCATCTCTTTTCCATCTTTCTTTTCTTTTGACAAAATAAAAAGTCTTCTCACTACACGTAATAAATCGTGTAATAGAGAAGACTGTAAAATTTTCGATCTTTTATTTAGAGAAACAAGCCAACAATTACTGTTGAAGCACTAGACATCCATCCAATTAAGGTGCTGCGCATCAGTGAAAGTGGATAAGATAAAAGACCACTGAAGATTAAAATAAAAATCGCAAAAGTTACCCATTGTGGTGGATTATTCACTCTATAGTAATCACGATCAGGTAAGAAAGCCCAGAAGATCCGTGAACCATCTAGTGGTGGAATTGGAAGTAAGTTAAAAATCCCAAATCCGGCAGAAACCACTGCTGTATTCGAGAGTAAGGATAAAATAAATGATCCGATCGTTGAATACGCAAAACTTCCCGATATGCTCGCAATTAAAGTAAAGAGAAAAACGCAAACAAAGGACAGAACAAAGTTTGCGATCGGACCTGCAAATGCCGTCCAAACCATACCAGATTTTGGGTCTTTGTAGTTATAAGGATTAATTGGAACTGGTTTTGCCCAACCAAAGCCGAAGAACATTAAACAAATAATGCCCAGCCAATCAATATGGGCGAGTGGATTTAATGAAATTCGTCCTCTTGCTTTTGCGGTTGAATCGCCTAGAAAATAAGCTGCCAAACCATGAGCCATTTCATGGATGGACATCGCTAAAACGACTGCGACAAGTTGGATGACAAGCATTTCAAAATTCAGTCGATACATACGTTCTCCCTTCATCATTATCTTTGAATCATTTAAAATTTGATTTTTTCTGTTTGAAAATGAATTCGATAGTATCAATTATAGCGAACTCTTCTTGCACACCACGTCAAAAATGCTCATTCTTCTTATTCATATTGAGAATGAACAATAATTTTTACATTCTGACAAAAAGAAACCTTCTGCTTATTGGATTTAAACAGAAGGTTATTCTCATTTCAAATTAAACGTTGAAACGGAAATGCATTACATCGCCATCTTGAACGACGTATTCTTTTCCTTCCAAACGCATTTTTCCTGCTTCTTTTACAGCTTGTTCTGTTTCTAAACGATCGATATCGTCAAACGCATACACTTCAGCACGAATAAATCCGCGTTTAAAATCAGTATGGATTACACCCGCACAATCAGGAGCTTTCATGCCGCGTTTAAATGTCCATGCACGACATTCATCCGTTCCTGCAGTTAAAAATGTGCATAAATCCAAAGCGGTATAGGCGGTTTGAATCAGATGGTCTAAACCAGATTGTGGAAGACCCAAATCTTCTAAGAACACTTCTTTTTCTTCTGGTTCTAATCCTGATAATTCTTCTTCTAAACGCGCACAGATTGGCACGATTTGTGCGCCTTCTTTTTGAGCAAATTCGCTTAACTGTTGGAAATATTTATTTTCTTCTGGCGCCGCAAAGCCTTCGTCATCCATGTTTGCTACATAGATCACAGGTTTCATCGTTAACAAGTTGTATTGTTGAATCATAGCTCGTTCATCTTCGTTATATTCTAATGAACGGGCTGGGTTGCCTGCTTCTAAATGTGGTTTTAAGCGAGACAATAAAGCCATTTCTGTTTTTGCTGCTTTATCGCCACTTGTTGCTTTACGTTCTACTTTAGAAATACGATTGTCGACTGTTTGTAAATCAGCCAAAATCAATTCCAAATTAATTGTTTCCGCATCACGAATCGGATCGACAGAGTTTTCAACGTGTGTAATATTGGCATCATCAAAGCAACGTACAACGTGGCAGATCGCATCTGTTGTTCGGATGTTTCCTAAAAATTGGTTTCCTAAGCCTTCCCCTTTAGATGCCCCTTTAACCAATCCGGCAATATCTGTGAATTCAAATGTTGTATAGATTGTTTTCTTTGGGTTAAAGAGCTCTGTAAGACGTTTAATTCGAGCATCTGGTACTTCTACGACTCCGACGTTTGGCTGAATCGTCGCAAATGGGTAGTTTGCGGCTTCAGCTTGTGAATTGGTAATCGCATTAAATAATGTCGATTTTCCGACGTTTGGTAAACCTACAATTCCTGCGGTTAATGACATGTCTAAAACTTCCTTTCTTTTTGAAAACTAACAAATATGTTTTCTCTTTATTTTGTGATGGACTTATTCAGGAACAGATCCATCGGCTTTTCGTACAATTTTTTTAATTCGTTTATCGAATTTAGAGCGCGGCATTAAAACGCTGCTTTGGCATCCTAAACACTTCACGCGAATGTCTGCGCCCATGCGAATAATCTTCCATTCTTTAGAAAGATGGCACGCATGTTCTTTTTTCATTTCGATAATATCGCCTAAATCATAATTTAAATCACTCATGCGATTCCCTCATGTTTTTTCCAAGCTTCAATTGTGTTATCCAAAAGCATGCAAACTGTCATTGGTCCAACTCCTTTTGGTACAGGTGTAATGATACTTGCCAAAGGTTCGACCGAATCGAAATCGACATCTCCTTTTAGTTTACCCTCCACGCGGTTGATGCCGACATCAATCACGACTGCTCCCGGGTGAACATAATCTGCTGTTACAAATCCAGCTTTGCCAATCGCAGCAATAAGGATATCTGCTTCTTTGCAGATTTCTTTGGCATTGACAGTTTTTGAATGAACAACAGTAACTGTCGCATTTTTTTGTTGTAAGAGCAATGCTAATGGTTTGCCCACTAAGCTTGAACGCCCCATTACCACCGCTTTTTTGCCGGTCAAATCATCGTATCCGGCTTCTTTTAAAATGGCCATTACCCCTTTTGCCGTACAAGGCAAAAATCCTGGGCGATCTAACAACAATGCGCCCGCATTCATTGGGTGTAAGCCATCGACATCTTTATCTGGAGAAACGGCAAGTAATGCGCGTTGTTCATTCAGTCCTTCAGGCAAAGGCAATTGCACGAGAATTCCATCGACATTGGGATTTTCGTTTTCTTCTTGAATCACTTTTTCTAGTTCTTCTTGACTAATATCGCCAGCAAGACGAATTGTGCGATTTTCCAGACCAATTTTATGGCATGCATTTGCTTTGGATTTGACATAAGACTGACTGGCTGGGTTATCCCCGACTAAAATAACGGAAAGGCAAGGGATTCTCTGATTTGAAGCTTTAATTTGCTCAATCGTTTCCTTCATGCCTTCATGAAGTTTTGCTGCTAATTCACTTCCATAAAGAATCATAAACATTTTCCTCTTTGTATTTATTAAAACTAATTGTCCTGTAATTTACCAATTAGAGTTCATCACTATCTAAAATAATCGTTACCGGACCATCGTTTAATAAATCAATCTTCATGTCCGCTTGGAAAATTCCTTTTTCGACATGAATTTCTTTTTCTAACAAATCATTGAACTGATCATAGAGCTTTGAAGCCGTTTCGGCATTTGCGGCAAGTCCATAACTTGGCCGATTGCCTTTTTTACAATTCGCATAAAGTGTGAATTGTGAAATCGATAAAACAGTTCCTTCAACATCAAGAACGGATCGATTCATAACACCTTGCTCATCATCAAAGATCCGCAGATTGACAATTTTACGAATCACTTTTTGCATCACGGCTTGATCATCTTCCGGTTTAAATCCAACAAATAAGCATAAGCCATTTTCGATTGCACCGGTAATTTTCCCATCTACTGTGCAACTTGCGTGTTTGACACGTTGTACGACAACTCGCATAACTTCCCTTTCTATTTTTATTCTACCGATTTTCAAATTCTGAAAATCTTCGTTCTTTTTTATTCTGTAGACATGACGAAACACGTCGTCTTTTCAAGTTAACCTATCTATTATAGCGATTTATGTTGGTGAACAAATCAATTTTTATTTTTCTGAAATGATCTCTGCAAATAAAGCGTTTTAAAGTTCGTCTTCCGATTCTAAAAGACAAATGCTCGTTGCGCACATTCCTTCCTGGCGTCCAATAAAGCCCATTTTTTCGCCTCGGGTTGCTTTAATGGAAACTTGATCAATGGAGCAACAAAGACAATCGGCAATGTTTTGTCTCATCTGCAAAATATAGGGAGCGAGCTTTGGTTTTTCCGCTAATACCGTCGCATCGATATTTCCAATACGATAATGACAATCTTTCATTTTACGATAAATATTTTCCAGCAAAATCATCGAATTAATTCCTTTATATGCTGGATCCGTATCTGGAAAATGTTTTCCTAAATCTCCTAATGCCAAAGCGCCTAAAATGCTCTCCCCAATTGCATGCACAAGAACATCCGCATCAGAATGCCCCACTAAACCTTTTGGTGCATCAATTTTGACTCCGCCTAAAATAAGAGGTCGTGATTCATCTAATTGGTGAATATCGACAGCTTGTCCAATTCGAAATTTCATTGATATCTCCCTTCCAAAAAAATGCGCCGCAAAACGGCGCATTCATTTTTCGTTGAATTCATATTCCAGTTCTCTAGCGATCAACTTGGATATAAGTATAGTCTTCGCAACCTAGGATTTTATCGCTTGCGATAACAGTTTGAGCTACACCATCGATTGTATAGTTCCCATGAACGGCTTGACCATTTCCAATATAAATGGCGATATGATCTTTACCATTTCCACCTTGATTGTAATAGATTAAGTTTCCTGCTTGTGGATTATCCGTCGCAAATCCAAATGCAGATTCATATTGATTTGGCCATAAGCATTGCGCATCTTGTACTCCAGCATTGGACATTGCCATTTGGACTACTTCTGTACATTGCAAGCCATCTGTTACACCGACTAATTTCATTGCTTCTTGGGCAATGCGATCATTCAATTCTTGGTATGGGTTTGCACTTGGTACTCCTGGCCCTGGTTGTTCTGGTGTTGGTGCCATTGGCACTTCTGGAACAACTGGTTCTGCTGGCGCTTCTGGAGCGGGTTGTTCTGGAGTTGAAGGGACTTCTTGGGCAATTGGTGCTTGCGAATCACTTGGCAACTCAGAGAATGGAGCATCAACAACTGCATGATCATCAACTGTCAAATTTTCTTCTGGGACAATTGGTTGTTGTTGATTTTCATCTAATAGAACCTCAGGCGTTTCAGGTTGTGCAGGGACTTCTGGTTGTGCAGGAGCTTCTGGTTGAACGGTTTGTTGTACTGGTACTTCTACAGGTGCTGGTGCTGGTGCTGGTGCATTGACTACAGGTTCAACGTAGTTTGTAACGATTTGATTTTCGTCTGCTACTTGGATTGGTTCTGCTGGCGCCTGGACTGGTGCTTCAACAGTTTCGACTGGTGTTTCTACTGTAGCAACCGTTTCAAATTCCATAGAACTTGATTCATTAACTACTTCAAAATCAGACTGTTCACGCACGTCTTCATCAAAAGCCATTCCAGTAATTACACGAGGTAATTTTTGATCTGTCTGATCAATATAATGTTTTGTTTCCACTTCTTGGTTTGTAGAAGTTGGATCCAAAATTTGAATTGCGGATGCAACGAGGTCGGCACCTTCTTGTGAAGTTGTCATTGTATATACAGAAAAACCAGCCGCAACCGCAGATGCAGTCGTTAAAGCAACAGCAATTTTATTCCCGTCTTTTTCTAAAAAGTTCATAATTCGTTTCCTTTTTTCATCTTAAAGCTACTTTTCAACAAGAAAATTAGCCGGTCTATCAAAAAGCATTTTTCAAACCACCTAGATATCGTTTTTTTACGTTTTAAAAGAAAAGCGAATAATTTAGGCATATTAAGGCAGTCTTTCATTAACTAAGATACCTTGAAAAAAAACAATATGTCAACCTTCTTTTTCCTTTACCTATCGATCAAAAAAGAATTTTTCGCACCAATTTAGGTAGTGTGCGAAAACGATGATTATTCACTCTTATGAATTTACCACATTTTTACTTTATCTATCGATCATTTAGACTCTTTTAAACCCTTTTCTCGATTTGATTTCAAACAGAATGTACGTAAAATGAGCATTTAGAAAAATTTTATATTTTTTAAAGACACATTGATCAAAAAAGGTAGTTTTATCCTCATTCTTCTTATTTGCGATTCAAAAAAAAGCGCCAGCCAAAGCTGACGCAATTTGAATTCTCGTTAAAAAACTTATTTTGTTTTTTCGATAATTTCGATGAAGGAATCTTCTTTTAAAGAAGCACCACCAATTAAAGCACCATCGATATCTGGTTGAGCCATGTATTCAACGATGTTATTTGGTTTTACAGATCCACCGTACTGAATGCGAACTTTGTCAGCAGCATCAGCACCTGCGATGTCGCAAACTACATCACGAACGAGTTTGCAGCAGTTTTCTGCGATTTCAACGGAAGCGGATTTTCCAGTTCCGATTGCCCAGATTGGTTCGTATGCTAATACGATATTTGCATAGTCAGCAGCTGGGATGTCTGCTAAAGAACCTTTTAATTGAGCAGCTACAACATCAGCAGTTTTGCCGTTGTCATATTCTTCTTCTGTTTCACCAATGCAAAGGATTGGAGTGATTCCAGCAGCAAGTAATTTTTTAGCTTTTTTGTTTACTGTTTCATCAGTGTCACCGAACATTTGGCGTCTTTCGGAGTGACCGATAATGCAATATTTAACACCAAGTTCTACTAACATTGGAACAGATACTTCGCCAGTGAAAGCACCGCTATCTTCGAAGTGGCAGTTTTCAGCAGCAACGATTAAGTTTTTAGCACCGTCTAATGCAGTTCTTAAATCTGTGAAAGGAACACCAACACCGTAAAGACCTTTGTCGCTTGTTGCAACAGCATCTACTGTTTCAAAGAACGCTTTAGTTTCAGCGTTGTTTTTGTTCATTTTCCAGTTTCCGACAATAATTTGATTTCTCATGTCTTTAATACCTCTATCTTGCCGATTTTAAATCAGCTTATCTTATGCGAATTATTATTTAAGTATTCTACTTTAAAACTTAAGCTTCAGTGATGATTGCGATACCTGGTAATACTTTACCTTCCATGTATTCAAGAGAAGCTCCACCACCTGTAGAAATGTGGCTGAATTTATCTTCGAATCCAAGTTGGATAGCAGCTGCAGCACTGTCTCCACCACCGATTACTGTAACAGCATCTGGTAATTCAGAGATTGCTTCACATACAGCTAAAGTACCTTTAGCGAAGTTAGGCATTTCGAATACACCCATTGGGCCATTCCAAACAACTGTTTTAGCACCTTGTAAAGTTTCTTTGAACAGTTCAATAGATTTAGGACCGATATCAAGACCCATCCATCCTTCTGGAATGTCGCGGTCAACAACTTTTACTTCTGCATCGTTAGCGAATTTATCAGCAACAACATTGTCTACTGGCAGGATTAATTTATCTCCACCTTTAGCCATGATTGTTTTTGCAAGTTCGATTTTGTCTTCTTCAAGTAAGGAGTTACCAACTTCGTGACCCATAGCTTTCATGAATGTGTAAGCCATACCGCCACCAACGATAACTTTGTCTGCTTTATCAAGCATGTTTTCGATTACAGCGATTTTGTCAGATACTTTCGCTCCACCTAAGATTGCAACGAATGGGCTAACTGGTTCGTCTACTGCACGACCTAACATAGTGACTTCTTTTTCTACTAAGAAGCCAAGTGCGTTTTCTGGTAAGTTAGATGGGATACCTACTGTAGAAGCGTGAGCACGGTGAACAGAACCGAATGCGTCTTCTACGAACATATCACCGAGGCTTGCCCAGTATTGACCTAATTCAGGATCGTTTTTGCTTTCGCCTTTTTCATAACGAGTGTTCTGCATGAGCAGGATTTCGCCTGGCTGTAAAGCAGCAACCATTTCTTCTAATTCAGCGCCACGAGTAACTGGGCAGAATTTAACAGTTGCTTCAGGAAGAAGTTCCTGGAGTCTTGGTGCTACGATACCAAGATCGTTTTTAGCTTTGTCTTCTTCAGTTTTAACTTTTCCTAAGTGAGACATTAAAATAACTTTTGCACCGTTATCGACTAAATATTTCAATGTAGGTACAGCTGCTTTTACACGGTTGTCGTTTGTGATCTCGCTTCCTTTGTGAGGAACGTTTAAGTCAGCACGAACGATGACTTTTTTTCCTTTAACGTCGAGATCTTTGACAGTTTTCTTTGCCATGATGCTAATTCATCCTCCTTAATTGTGCGGGGCACATTTCTGATAACAGTATATCACTCGTATATCGGATTGTAATAACGTTTCCCTTCTGTAACTCATATTCGATTCAATTTGTTTTGTTTTTCACAAACTGTTCTTTTTGAGATCGTTTTCATAGTTTTATTATGTCCTTTATTAACCCACTACAAGTTTGTTTGTCTTTTTCAAAAATTTAGCTGGGATCGGTTGATCAAGCTGCCATGTAATATTCATCGGTTTACTTCCTTTGTGTTTGACGTAGTTCGCCAGGCCTAGATAAGTATAAGCTTGAGTACTGTTTGTCTTACGATCCACCTTTGCTTCACGAACAAATAACAACACTTTGCTCTTTCGCTCAATGTGATGAATATAACGCTGACCGGTTGCGGAACTTTCTGAAGTCGTACTTTGACTTTGCCAATGAAATAAACGTTCATTGATTGAATAGTCGTTATACATCGTTGTTGGTGAATAATCTTTATCCGATTTATTCAAAGTGACTAAAAACACATCCACTTGTTTATCGGGTAACCATTTGACACCTTCACGAACATTTTGTGGCTTCATAAAATCCATTGCGACTAACAATTGATCACGCGTATACGTACAATGCAAATCCAATGGGCAATCAAAACCCAAATCCACCGGTTCATCAATAAAATCAATCGTATCGAAACGGTATTGTAATAATTCGATTAGCTCTTGCAATAAAACTTTACTTTGCGACAAAGCATAAAGATGATCCAATACTTCTTCACTGTTCCAGTTTTCGATCGCTTTTCCCCAAATTGTGATATAGAACATCTGCATCATTCTCTTTTCGCAATCCGTTAGTGTCGCAAACTCCACTTTATTCAAATTCGGAAGAATTTTAAGGAGAAATAAAATCCAACGTCGCGAATCAATCAACGAAAATTTCGCAAATGCTTTTTCTAAAATTCCCTCTAATGGCTCTTCAAAATTGTCGATCACATCAGCGCGAGCACAAATGCGCGAGAATGTTGAGAACTTATAAATCATTTTAGGATCCAGGTGATAGTACTTTAAAAAATTAGTCAGTGTTAAATCCAATCCTGTATCTTCCTGATATGATCTCACCCGTGAGATCAATCCCGAAACATTTCCATAAGACGCTTTGATATTGTCTAAGATGTATTTTGTCGCTTTCTTTTCTAATTGGATGTAACAACCTTTTGGGACATTCACAAATCCATTTTTTATTTCTCGTTGCATACTGTTGGCCGTATTCGACAATAATGCCGTAAATTTGTCTTCGAAATTGTACTTTCGATTTGCCTGGCCAATAAAATCGAGCACAGTTAGACATTCTTTATTTTCTGCTAGACGCAAACCACGTCCAAGCTGTTGTAAGAAAATCGTTAGCGATTCTGTTGGTCTAAGGAAAAGAACGGTATTCACTTCCGGAATATCCACCCCTTCATTGTAAATATCTACTACGAATATAAAGCGAACTTCTCCTGAAACTAGCCGATTGGTTGCCATTCGTCTTTCTTCACTTGAAGATTGTCCACTCAAACACATTGCGGGAATTTGATGCGCATTGAAATAGTGACTCATGAATTTGGCGTGTTCAACGGTCACACAAAATCCAAGTCCTTTTACATCATCAATGTCTGTGACATATTTCAAAACAGAAGCAACAACATGATTAGCCCGCCGGTTTGCTTGTGCACTATAGGTATAGACTTGCTCTAGATCGCTTTTTTGATAACCGCCTGCTGTCCATTTCAAATCATTTAAGTCCACTGTGTCTGTGACCCCAAAATACTGAAATGGGCAAAGTAATTTCCGATCAATTGCTTCTGGCAAACGAATTTCAGCCGCTATACGTTGGTTGAAATAAGACAAAATACTTTTTCCATCCATACGTTCTGGTGTTGCTGTTAATCCTAATAAAATCGTAGGGTGATAATATCCCAAAAGTTTTTGGTAACTCGGTGCCGCAGCATGATGAAATTCATCGACAATGATGTAATCATAAAACGTTGCTTCGGTTTTCTCGGTAAAACTTTGTGAATTCAGTGTCTGAATCGAAATGAATAAATGATCTATATTCTCTGGTTTATAATTTCCAACAAACATCTCGCCAAAATTCGCATCTTTTAATACCGCTCGAAACGTATATAAACTTTGTTTAAGGATTTCTTCTCGATGGGCCACAAACAACAAGCGACAAGGCTGACCTGAATTCTTATGACAAAACCTCTTGTAATCTAAAGCCGAGATTACCGTTTTCCCTGTCCCTGTTGCCGCAACGACCAAATTTTTCATATATCCGCGCACAGTTCGTTCGGCTTCTAACTGATCTAAAATTTCTTGTTGATAAGCATAAGGTTGAATATCCAACGTATATTTGTAATCTTGATTCGTATCCAAATATTTTTCTGCTTTTAGCGCTTTTGCTAAACGTTCTTTTTGTCCTTCGTCATAATATTCAAATTCTTTGTCATTCCAGTAGTATTCAAAAGTCGCAGAAATTTTATCCATAATTTCTGGTAAATCCTGCTTAGTCACTTTCGTATTCCATTCCAATCCACTCGTTAAAGCGGCATTAGAAATATTCGATGAGCCAACATAAGCGGTTGAGAAGCCCGTGTCGCGATAAAACACATACGCTTTGGCATGAAGACGTGTGGATTTTGTATTATAACTAACTTTGATTTTGGTATGAGATAACTGACGCAATTCTTCGATTGCTTTAGCATCCGTTGCGCCCATATAGGAAGTCGTAATAATACGTAGTTCGCCACCATTTTGGGTAAATTCCTTTAACTCATCGATGATCAGGCGCAATCCCGTCCATTTAATAAAGGACACTAATATATCAATCCGATTTGCTGATGCAATTTCTTTTTTGAGCTCCATGAACATTTGCGGTTCATATTTTGCGCCCGTAAAAAGCGAGCTTTGCGCAATTGATGTTTCCGGACGTTCAAGACTATTGGCAGTTTGATTCACCACTAAACGAGGATCATTTTCTTTGAGAAGTGCAAACAATTGTTCTGCTCGCAAATCCACTTCAAAATCAACAAAATCTGCTTCTTGTGTTTCTTTTTGAATCAAGTTCACAATTTGATTTGTCAGTTCGATTTGTGAGGTTAAGTCATCTTTTTTCCCTTTGACTCGATCGAGTGCTTTTTGAAATACATTTGCTAAATATTGCGACAATATTTTGGAAGACTCCGCCTGATCAATTGGCGCAATGGCTTTTCGCGATTGCGGAATATGGTCGAGTTCATCGCTCAGAGCATGATTGATAACTTGTTCATATAAACCGGGCTTTAACATCAAAAACCTCCTACTCCCCGTCATCTTTTGACTTTCATTAAAGCAATAGAAAATCAAACTATATCGAATGGCGATTGTTAATTTCAAAAATAAAGATTGTCTTTATTATACCTGCTAGTATTCACTCCGTTTTCCTTTTTTATTCACATATGAAATATATATAGTCCAAAATCTTTCACTACTATTTCTAAGTATTAAAAAATCCATATCACTCAATTGATGTTCAAAGTGATATGGATTCATTTGATTTCTATTTATTTCACTTACGTTAAACAACCGGATTTCCATTAACGAAAATATGAAACCCATTTGTGGTGATATTCGTATTTGTTGCATTAGCATTGTTGAATTCACTAACATAAATGTTGTCGGTTAAGACGATTTGACTGGATTCGTCTAGGCTAAGTTTTACCTTTGGACAAGCTTGATTGGCATTGATCGAACCGGTGAAGATACTGGATTGCGTTAAATTCATGTTCACTTCACTATCTTGGTCCGCAACAAGTGGGCCTTGAAGTGTTTGTTGAATACAGTTCAGATTCAATTTCCCCGCACTTACTTTTGCAAGTTGAGGAACTTGATAAATCGTATTATTGATCAATTCAATTTGTGCTCCGACATGATCAATCACAAAACAAAATGCATCATTAGACGCCGGCGAAGTCGTTGGCACGATCCATTCGTTATTGTTTAAATTCAAAACCGTCCAATCTTGTTTTTCACTTTGGTCTCGATTTTCCATCACGAATATTGCATGCTCATCCGTTTCAGCTTGCATTGCCCCCACCGTAAACTTCGAATCTGAAAGCGTAACATCTCCTCCCGATTTAATTTTTGCCAATACAGAACGATCAATGGTGGCATTGATATTGGACCCCTTCAATATTCCTTGGGCTAAAACAAGTGGTGAATCAAGGCCGAGCGTATTCGCATTTAGTGATTGTGCTTCAATAATGGCTGTCGATTGGGGAACAAAGATTGCTGAGGCATCACCTTGTGTCGAACTATAACCTTCTGTTACTTTCAATTGACCTTGATATCCCGCAAAATAGGCTGGCGAATGTAAAGCGTTTGTCAAAACATCCGATCCCGTTAAGGAAGCTGTCGCATTTAATCCATTCACGACTACCCCCGTATTGGCCAGTCCATTTGTTTCAATTCGCGTAGCGAGCACATTCAGTGTCGAACCCGGTGCGGCAACTAATGCTCCATTAACACCAAACAAAAGCGCATCTTCCAGCACTGTTGAATCTCCACTTTTTTGCAGAATCGAAGAATCGATTGTGATATGGGATCCCTCTAGGCCAAGAACACAACTTAGATCCGGTTGATTCGATTCAATGAGGTCTGTAATTGTTTGTTGATTTGCAATGGTTTGGATTCCTTTGGCCAGTTCAATATGGTTTTCTGCCGGTTTAATTGGAGGCAGTTCCGGAATTGGCGGTATATAGACTGAAGTCGAACTGACTTCTTGTTCACTTGCCTCGGTTGAATCGTTGATTGCTACACTTGGTGTTAAATCAGCATGGTGGGGCATTGCAGGTAAAGAACCAATCAGTCCGAGTGAAGCTAGACAAGAAAGCAAAGCCCCCGAGATTCCACTGCAAGCAAACACGGTTTGTCCTTTTTTGGTTTGCAATACTTCCTTAAATGTCTTGGCATTTTTTCGCGATAAATATATCCATGCAATTGCACACAATAATAAAGCCCCCAGTAAGGCGATCAAAAGATAATAACCCATCCCAATTTGGGGTGCACTTTCTGGGTTCAAGCGTTGGATCAATGTATGTTCTTCACTGGCGGATAATATCGTCAATCCTAAAAAATAAGTCAGAAGAATCACCGCCACATAACTTAAATAGTTTTTCGCTCTTCGGTCCATAAGTATTCCTCATATTCATACAACATCATTGTTGAAATTTGTCTCATTTAAAATCACAACTATTGTACAGCGCTCTGGACAATTTAGGGGCATTTTGCCTTTCACCTTATTTTATAAAACTCGTCAAATAAAAAGGCCTTCCCAATTGGCAACTGCAGCAGGAAGACCTGATCGATATCTATTTTGATCCCGTTCTATTTATGGTAGCGGCGCCCCGCTTCAATCATAAATGATCGATAAATTTGTTCGAGAACTAAAACGCGACACATTAAATGGGTCATCGTCAAATCGGAAAGTTTCCATCGCCAATTCGCCCGTTTTACTAAATCGGCACTTGGGCCAAGTGAGCCCGCAATGACGAAGACTAAGGGTTTAGAGGTTCGCGTCCATTGGCTTCTTAACTTAGAAAATTCGATCGAATCGACCGTTTTGCCATGTAAATCCAAGAGAATCACAAAGTCATCCGGTTTGATTTTGTCTAAAACTCGAGCACCTTCAATCTCTTTGATTTTTTCCGCTTCTTTTTCTCGCTCTGAATGAGAATCGGGTTCATCTTTGAATTCAACAACTTCGATTTTATCAAAAGCAGAAAGACGTTTTTTATATTCATCTTCCCACTTGCGCAACGAGGAATCTTTATTTTTTCCGATACAAAATAACTTAATCAAAGACGGCCTCCGCTGGATAATTGTGCGTTAAAGCAACAACTTCTTTTTTGATTTCTTGAGCATATTGTTCATCGTTTGCCCTGAGGACTTGAACAATCCAACGGGCGATTTGTTCAAATTCTTTTTCTTTTAAGCCGCGGCTTGTCATCGCAGCCGATCCAATACGAATCCCGGATGTGATAAATGGTTTTTGCGTATCGAATGGAATTGTATTTTTATTGACGGTGATGCCCGCTATATCTAATAAATGTTCTGCATCTTTTCCGGTCATGTTTAAAGATGAAAGTGTATCCAGCAACAACAAGTGATTATCGCTACCACCAGATACCATTTTGAATCCTTCTTGTTCAAAGACACGAACCATCGCTTGGATATTATCTAAAATCTGTTGAGCATAAACTTTAAATGCCGGTTGCATCGCTTCATATAGTGCAATTCCTTTTGCGGCAATCACGTGTTCCAATGGTCCACCTTGCATACCTGGGAAAGTTTGTGAATCTAATTGTTTCGCAAATTTTTCTTTACAAAGTACCATACCCCCGCGTGGTCCGCGCAATGTTTTATGCGTTGTTGTCGTCACAAAATCGGCGTAAGGCACCGGATTTTGATGTAACCCAGCAGCAACAAGTCCCGCAATATGAGCCATATCAACCATGAGTAATGATCCGGATTTTTTTGCAATTTCCCCCAGACGCTTAAAGTCGATTTTTCTAGGATAAGCGGATGCTCCAGCAACGATGAGTTTAGGATGATGTTCTAGGGCTAGTTGTTCGAGTTTATCGTAATCGATGCGGCAAGTTTTAGGATCAACATTATAAGGAACGAAGTGATACGTACGCCCCGAAAAATTCAGGGGATGACCATGGGTTAAATGTCCGCCACTCGTTAAATCCATACCGAGTACCGTATCACCTGGTTCAAGTACAGTATTGTAAACAGACATATTGGCCTGGCTTCCTGAATGGGCTTGTACATTGGCATGTTCTGCACCAAAGAGTTCTTTCGCCCGTTGGCGAGTTAACTCTTCTGCTTGGTCGACATAAACACATCCACCATAGTAGCGTTTACCAGGATAACCTTCGGCATATTTATTCGTTAGAACGGATCCCTGAGCTTCGCGTACTTCACGAGAAACATAGTTTTCAGAAGCAATCAGTTCGATGTTATTTTTTTGGCGTTGCTCTTCACGGGCAATGATTTCAAACATTTCAAGATCTCGCATAATGAATATCCTCTCTTTGTTAAGTTTTACCTTAACAAATTCTTTGTGATTCTCACATACAACGCTTTGATTTATTCCGATTTAAAGAATCTGTGTCATCTTTTCAAGAATCTTTTATTTAAGCATACAAAAAACTCTGTTGACAACAAGGTCGAACAGAGTCTTTTTTGTCCTTATTGATTGAACTTAATTGAAGCATTTTCGAATGAAGTGAACAACAACTGTAATTGCTGCAGCGACTGCTGCAACAAGGGCAGTTACTTTCAAAACGCGAACGAGTTTTGATTGTTCATCATCATTTGGAAGATCATCGACGGTTACTTCAAAAGGAATTTCTTGTTGATTGACCATTTTCTTTGCGAAAAGTTTAAATGCATCTTCCGTATCCATGCCTAATTCATCGCAAAGATCTTGTAATTCAGTCAACAATTTTTCGTTCATTTCAAAACTTACATTCGTTTGTGCCATATGTACATCCTCGCTTTTATTGAATTTTATCATAAAAGCAATATCGAAAATACTTTCTCGCTCATGCTTTCACTTTTGCAAGATGTGTTTGTTTGACTAAACGCCGTACCAACAAACTCCTTCATTAATCCAGCCTGCACTATTTAAAACTTGCACTTCGTTTTGATCGGTTGTGTAGTTATGTGTTGCTTGTCCAACTGGCGCATTTGGGTTGTATTGACGATATAAAGGGACACCACTTTGTGGAGCAGATAACCATCCTGGTTCTTCTTTCCAACCCATCGCAACTAATGTATTACATTCATTGCGATCCATTGTGTAGTGGTGAATTCCGCTATTTGGGTTATACAAACGATAAACTGGAGCGCCTGAATTTGGTGCATACCAACCAATTCCTTCTGGTTGCCAGCCATTCGCTTCTAAGACGTTGACTTCATTGACATCGCCCGTGTAGAAGTGCTCACTATTATTTGGGTTGTACATTCGATACATCGCTTGTGCACTTTCGTTTGTATCTGTGTTCGCATTATCGAGTAATGCTATAAATTCTGATACAGAATAAGTTCTATTGCCGTTTTGTCTCACATCAAATGTTTGTCCAAAAGCAGGCATTACATAGCCGTTATAGAAAGCATTGGAACATACCGCAAAACCTGTTGTTGTAAAATCAGGACGCAGTAAATTGCGGTAATGAATCCCTTGATAAGGTGCTTCATCCCAATACCACATGTCAAATGGGTTTCCTAACCCGGAATTACTTGCTGCGCCGATCGTTCCGCCTACAGCTAAACATTCATAAGGTGTGTAAAGATTGGAGTGAATAAGCGTATTTTTAGAGATGTTCGTTTGAACGATTGAAACAGCTACTAATACTGGATCAATTCTTAATTCTCCTGCGCCAGCCCAAGAACGGTACAAGTTACATTCGTCAACGTAACGTGCTGCTTGTTTAAGATAATCGAAATTTGTTGGTTCGCTAGGATCACTTAAATTGATATGACCTTCTGCTACTCCACGAGCAACGATTGCCGCAGCTTCTTGTTCGCCAATTCTCAAAAAGAAACCAATGATATTTGCATCATTTGCGCTATAGCCAGCTAAATAAGCATTTACCATGTCTTGTGATAAATACGTATTGGATTCATTGATATATGTTGGCTCTTCGAAACCTTCATCAACTACGATTGGTTCTGGTGTATTGGCCATGACACTCATATTCGATACTACAGGTGTTACAGTCAATGCGAATGCTAATAGCGTGCCTGCAATCGTTTTAGATAAATGTCTCATTTCGGTGCGCCCCCTTTGTGCGATCATTCGTAATTCTTAAGAAAAATACAAATGAGTTTTTTCATAATTTTAAGAAAACTGTTTCAAGATTAAATTTATGCAGCCGCATTTTTTTACTGATTTATGACAAAAAAGAATAAAAAATGCATATTTTTGGCTTTAAATCCATATCTATACTTCAGCCTAAGTCTAATTCTTTCACGAACAAGTCGAATTATTCAAGTCTTTTTTTGAATCTCCCTTAAAAAAGGAAAAAACATGCAAAATTTTGAACAAATCAATTTTGCATGTTTTTTATATGTAGACATTAATCAGAATAAGGTCAGCTGATTTCCTTCATCTAGCCCCTCTAAAGCGCCTAATAGATCGAGGCGTTCAACGAGTGTTTTAGAAATCGAAGTTCGATTTAATAAGTCTTCTTTCGAAATAAAATGGCGTTCATTACGCGCTTTAACGATCGATTGAGCTACCGCTAAACCTAGTGAATCCACTGCTGTAAATGGCGGAATGATCGCATGATCATCATCCGGATCGAGTATAAACTCATTGGCTGCTGAGCGTTCAATCGAGAGATTCGCGAAATGATAGCCACGCATATACATTTCTTGACAAAGCTCTAACACATCATAGAGAGCCAGTTCTTTATTCTCGACTTTTCGAGTTGGGTCTTGCTTGGCCATGCGGATTTCATGCATCCGCTTTTGAATAGCCGCTAAACCACTTGTCATAACCGGTAGATCATAAGCATCACTACGAATCGAGAAAAATTGACAATAGTATGCTCGGGGCATATGTACTTTAAACCAAGCAATACGGATCGCCATCATAACGTAAGCGACCGCATGGGCTTTTGGGAACATGTATTTGATCTTTTTACAAGAATCGACATACCAAACCGGAACATGATTGTCTTCCATCATTTTTTCCCATTCTGGCTTTAACCCTTTCCCTTTACGAACACTTTCCATAATCGTAAAGCTGTCTTTTGAAGGTAAGCCATAACGGATTAAGTCAATCATAATGTCGTCACGACATCCAATGACTTCTCGTAAGTTACACGTTCCGTTATCGATTAAATCTTTTGCGTTATTTAACCAAACGTCTGTTCCATGCGATAAACCAGAAATAGAAACTAACTCCGCAAAAGTTGTTGGTTTCGTCAGTTCCAAAATCCCACGAACAAATGGCGTTCCAAACTCTGGAATTCCCGCTGCTCCTGTCGCTTCCGAATACGTTGTGGTATCGATTCCCAATGCTTTTGGCGATGAGAAAATCGACATTGTTTCTGGATCGTTCATTGGGATTTTCGTCACATCCACGCCGGTGATCCGCTCTAACATTTTCATCGCAGTTGGATCGACGTGCCCTAAAATATCAAACTTCAAAATGTTGTCATGAATTTGATGGAAGTCGAAGTGCGTTGTTTTCCATTCCGCATATGGGTTATTGGCTGGATATTGCACAGGTGTAAAGTCATGGACATCCATATCTAGTGGCACAACGACAATACCGCCTGGGTGTTGGCCGGTCGTTCGTTTTACCCCCGCACACTCACTAGCGATGTCGCGACGTTTATATTCAGAGAATGGGTTGTTTTCTAATCCCATTTCTTCTTCATAACCTTTGACAAAGCCATACGCCGTCTTTTCTTGGACGGTACCAACAGTCCCCGCTCTAAAGACGTGATCTTCACCAAAGATTGTTTTAGTAAAGGCGTGGGCATTGGCTTGATATTCCCCTGAAAAGTTCAAGTCGATATCTGGAACTTTATCCCCATGGAAACCTAAGAATGTTTCGAATGGAATATCTTGTCCTTCCCCTTTTAATGGTGCACCACATTCCGGACAAAGTTTATCCGGCAAGTCAAAGCCCGAATGTACAGAACCATCATTGATCCATTCCAAATGATGGCAATTTGGACAAATGTAATGTGGTGGCAAGGGGTTGACTTCGGTAATTCCCGACATCGTCGCAACAAAGGACGAACCAACCGATCCTCGCGAGCCGACCAAGTAGCCATCTTCATTACTCTTTTTCACCAATAAATGTGAAATGTAATAAACCACGTAGTATCCGGCACCAATAATCGCATCCAGCTCTTTTTTCAAACGTGCCGCAACAGGTTCTGGCAATGGATCTCCATATTGTTTCTTGGCGGTTTCGTAACAAATGTCACTGAGTTTTTGGTCAGATCCTTCCATTTCTGGTGGATATAACTTGTCTTTGACTGGGAAAAGCTCTTCTGTAAGTTCAGCGAGTTTTTTCGGATTATCAATGACGATTTCTTGGCGCGTTTCTTCATCGAGCCAAGAAAAAGCTTCTAACATTTCAGTCGTCGTTAAGAAATGTTGATCAGGAGAAGATGTCGTTTGGCGTAAACGCTCATCACGAATAAATAATGGATGACGTCCACCACCTGTTACTTTGGAATTGATATACACATCACGAACGCGACGATGGCGTAAGTCAACATAATGGCAATCCCCTGAGGCAATAACCGGGATATTCAACTTTTTCCCGGCATCGATAATAAATTGAAGAATTTGAGATAACTCTTTAACGGAAGAAATGCTTTGTCTAACGATTAAGTTTTGATACACCGGCAACGGCTGAACTTCTAAATAATCGTAGAACTTGGCCGCTTCTAACAATTCTTGTTCACTTCGCGTATGGGCTAATTCAAAGATTTCCCCATTTTGACAAGCAGAACCAAATAATAGATTTCCTTTGGCGTGATATTCCTCAAGAACAAAACGCGGGATAATCGGTTCGCCAGTCACGTTTGTCGCATTCGGGTTGTACTTTAAATACTTCGTATGAGATAAAGTCACTAGTTCAAATAACTCTTTTAATCCTTGTTTGTTTTTGGCAAAGACATTGATATGGCGACCTCGGTTTTTACGTAGTGCGCTAGAATGATCTAAATTTGCGACCGTTTCTAATGTTGCATCACTGCCCCACTCGCGCATCATATACATAAAGACACTGGATAGGACTTCCGCATCGTAGTCAGCACGGTGCGCCCCTTCGCCATCGTAATCCACCTCATAATGACGGCACACATTTCCTAATCGATAGCCCCGTAAATTGAGCATCGAATGGGCTGCTGGCAAGGTATCGATAACGGGGTTGGTAAATTCTGGTTTTCCTAAATCACGCGCGGCTGCATTGAGCATGCCGACGTCAAATGTCGCATTATGGGCAACTAAAATCGCATCGCCAATAAATTCGCGCAATTCATCAAAGACATCTTCAATCGGCAATGCTGCATCGACATCACTTTGTTGAATATGCGTCAATTCGGAAATATGCAACGGAATTTGGCGTTTAGGATTGATGAAGAGTTGCTTACGATCAAGAATTTCGCCTTCTTTTAATTTGACTGCCCCAAACTCGATAATACGATCTAAGCGATTCGATAATCCTGTGGTTTCCAAGTCAAAAACGACAAATTCTGCATCATCTAGTTTTTGATCGCGCACGTTATAGACAATGTTGTATTGATCATTCACCATTGTCATTTCACATCCATATAACATCTTGAATGGATGATTTGGATCTTTTTTCTTGAGCGCTTCAATTTTGTGTTGAGCAAGCGGGAAGGCTTGGACAACGTTATGGTCACAAAGACCAATCGCTGGCATATTCCAATCCCAGGCTTGTTGAATATAAGACTCAATTGAACAAACGCCATCCATTTCTGAGAACGTGGAATGAACGTGCCATTCAATTCGTTTTTCAATCGCTGTATCTTTTCGTTTCGGTTTACGCGTTAATTCCAACTTGCTGATCATTAATGTGATGTTCCGTTGGAATTTATCAAAGCTAACCGATCCGGACACTTTGACATAATCCCCCACGCGATATTCTTTCATTTGTTCAAGCGTGAAGTTCTTTTTATCAAACATCTTACAAAGCATCGCATCGTCATCATCTGACACATAAATTTCCATCAAGTGACGTCCATTGCGCAGCTCTTTAATTTCTAAAGCAAAGATTCGGCCTTCAATCTGGACATTTTGTAAACCATCTTGAAGCAAGCGAATCTCAATTGGTTCATATTTATTTCCCCCATAACCGGACCATGAATCTTTTTCGTGTTCGAAAGAGTTCACGCGTGCAGTTCGTTTAATATCAGGATTTTCTTTGACCACTGCGACCGGTTCAGGGATTCTTCCTGGATCTTCATATTCACATTGAATATTCACATCAAATCCACATTGGGTCATTTGTCTTTCTAGAATTTGTACCGATTCTTGCATTTGATTCAAACAATCCATGCGCATCGTTTTATAGATCAATGTATTTGGTTCTTGAAAAGACGGTAACAACCCTTTAAAAGCTTCAAGGGCTGCTTGACTCATACAAATGCGGTTTAAATACGGTTCAAGCAAAGCTAAACCGAGTTGGATATTTTCATAGTGAAGATGGAGTTGAACATCCGTATGCAAAGCAAGACGAAGTTGCATAAGCGTGCGCTCATAGTCCGGCGCTAAAATCATCTCTTTGGCTTGTAAGTGCATTTCCAAATATTGAGATTTTGCATGATAAATCGGTTGTTCACAAAGGATGACTTCACTTAACACTTCAATCAATGCATCATCCAGGCAGTCTTTTAATATTTCGACAATCCGGAGTTGGTTCATACAGCTAATTTTCTCATCGCTTCTTTGGCCGCTTTTTGTTCCGCTTTTTTCTTTGTTGTGCTTTCCCCTTGACCCATGCAAATTTCATCAAGGAAAACGCCCATCGTGAAAACCGGCGCATTTGAAGGTCCACTTTCTTTTAATAAACGATATTGAATTGTGCATTTATTATCGGTTTGCACATATTCTTGTAATTGCGTTTTATAGTCTGTGACATCTTCCGGTTTTTTTGCTGTGATCAGTGGCTTCATATATTCATCTAGAATTTTTTTCGCCGCTTGATAACCGAGATCTAAGTAAATCGCCCCAATACAAGCTTCAAAATGATCGGCCAAAATGGAAGGTCTTGAGCGCCCTCCACTTTTTTCTTCCCCGACCCCGAGGCGTAAAAACTCATACCATCCCATTTGTTGGTTTAATTTGGCAAGCGTACTTTCACAAACAGTTTGGGCACGAATAGTTGTCATTTTTCCTTCATGTAAAGCCGGCACTAAATTATAGAGCGCTGTTGCGGACCAAATTTGTAAAACAGCGTCCCCGACAAATTCCAAACGTTCGTTATCATCTAAATTCGATTGATGTTCATTGGCATAGGAGGAATGCGTACAAGCCTCATAATACAATTGAATATTATTCGGCTCGAAACCTTTCTCTTTGAGCCAGTCAATTAATGTTTTCATAGTTTTATCCTTCTTTTTGATTCGAAAGTTCTGGTTGTAAATCGGCAAAGACATTGGCAGGCACAAGATGCTCAATGCTCTGGTGATATTTTAAAAGTTCTCGAACATTGCTTGATGAAATCATGGCGTGTTCCGGTCTTCCGATTAAAAACATCGTGTCCATGCCTTGATCTAAACAAAGATTCAGCCAAGCATTGTTCGCTTCTGATGGAAAGTCTGTCTCATTTCGCATCGAACGAATGAGTACATCCCCTTGGAGTTGACGTGCTTTTTGCACAGTCAGTCCTTCGTTAATTTCAACTTTGACATGATCTAAATCGCGCACCATTTCTTCTAACCACGCTTTACGTTGTTCATTGGAAAACATGCCTGATTTTAAAGAGTTGGGGGAAACTAAAACGACAACTTCGTCAAATAGCTTCGCGCTTCTTAAAATGATATCTTCATGTCCTTTTGTAGGTGGATCAAAAGATCCTGCAAATATTCCTCTCATGATATATCTCCTCTATTGATTCGATTTTCCACAAAAGTTTTTATTTCAAATCGGATTCAAACAAAAACTTTTATAGAAAAGTTCGGTCTTGATCGTAATTGCGATAAAGACACGTTCGTATTTTAACCAAACTTACCCTTTATTGAAACTTCTAGACCAAATTGATTTTCAATTCAAGTTAAATCTAAAAGATAAAAGGCCTTCATCCAAGACAAGATTCAGTCCTTGTCCACATGTGAAGACCTCATGTTTTATTGTTTGAATTTAACGTTTTACGGCTATTTCTTTCGTTTTCGGCCGCTGTTTCCTTTGTTTTTTCTCTCTTTTTGGATGAGGTGGTCGCTCATGAATATCATTTGTCGCAATGCGAATGGCACTGATTCTCGATTGGGCCATTCCCAATGCGATATTCACCGCAATCAATGCGGAACCACCGGCAGAAATCAACAATAACGGAACCCCAGTCATCGGAATCAGCGTGCTGACCCCTCCGACATTGATAATGAAGTGTGCAACAAAATAGGTTGCAACGCCACACAACAAGACTTTATCTTCTTGCTTGCTCGCTCTTAAAGCCCAATGGATTAAACGCCAGAAAATAATGCCATAGCCAACGACAACAATAGAAAGGCCGGCAATTCCTAACTCTTCAATAATAATGGCAAGAATATAGTCAGATTCTGATTGCGTTAAAAAGCCATATTTACGAACTGATGTTCCAAAGCCAGTTCCCCTTAATCCGCCATCAGCAATCGCATAGAGTGCATTGGCCGGTTGATAACCATCCCCATGGATATCTAGATAAGGATTTTTCATATTTTCGATACGCACTGCAATGTGTCGCATCAAACCCACATTTCCAAATAAATCAACAAAGATATCTGTTAAATAGCAACCCACTATAAATAAGATAAAGAGCATGCCCACTGTAATAACAAACCCTCTTTGCCATTTCTCTAGTGATGTATAAGAAGGAATTAAAACTCCAACTAAACCAATTAACATTGTGATCGCTAATGATCCAAAGTCTTTTTGCAGTCCGCCGACAAAAACCGTCGAAAAACACAACATGATGATGGGATAGCGGAAAACATAAGAGAACTTCCGTTTTTCTTTTGGCAAAAGATGGATCGAGCCCGCAGACAACGCTAAACACATAATAAGTAAAGGTTTTCCAAACTCTGAGGGTTGAATGGTAAATAGTGATCCAATTTGGATCCAAGCCCGTGATCCATTGATGTCAACCCCGATCACAAATGTCGCCACTAAGGCTGCAAAATAAAGCAACAACAAGGCGATTTGCCAAAAGCGGGCAATCCGATAGTTGAATAGTTTGGAAACAAAGTTCATCCCTACTCCCCAAGCGGCACACATAAAGACGACTTGTTTGATGAGGACAATTATTAATGATCTTGTACTCCCGACACTTACCCCCATGTTCGTTGACACGACCATGACGGTCCCAAAAACCATCAAAAGAAATGAAGTTAGGGTAATCCATGGATCACTTCCATATTTAGGAAGAATCCAATCTTTCATGCGAAATCGTCGCTGCTTTGTGTCTTGAACAACGGATTGTTGTTCAAGTTGCATTTCTTCCACAAGATACACCCCCTTCAAATTGTTTCTTATTTTAGCACAGATCTTCTTGAACATTTTTATCAAGAAGAGTCATCACAAAAAGCCAGTTTGAAAACCGGCAAAAAATCGCTAATATATATGAGCATTTGTTTTATTTTTGCACATAAATCACTCTATGATTGATCTATATAACCTTGCAAATCTCAATACAATATTAAAACTTGTTCTCTAGGATTTATCTAGAGATTTGATTTGATCAAAAAGAAAAGGAGAACTCTATGGTTTTATCCAATGATGATATTATTGTTGATTCCGATCCTCGCATGCGTTCACGCAGTGAAAATGTTGCCCTTCCTTTAAGTGAAGAAGATCGCGAATTGTTACTTGCTTTACACAGCTATGTCAAACGTAGCCAAGATGACGAGCTTTGCCAAACAGATAATCTTTCCCCAGCAGTTGGTTTAGCTGCTATTCAAGTTGGTGTCGCGAAAAAAATGATCGCCGTTGTTGTCGATGACGAAGATGGAGAATGCATTGAATTTGCTTTAGCGAATCCGCGCATCGTCAACAAATCCAAAACGAAAGCCACTTTAAGCACAGGTGAAGGATGCCTTTCTGTTCCGGAATTCCATCCTGGTCACGTTGCTCGTAGCAACCGCATTAAAGTGAAAGCTTATGATTTATTAACTGACCAAGAACTCACAATTGAAGCAGAAGGCTATTTAGCTATCGTTTTACAACATGAAATCGATCACCTTTCTGGTGTACTCTATTACGATCGCATCGATGAATCGATCATGCAGCTTAAAGATACTGTTGTGATCTAATTTAGATTTTCTATTGTTTTTAACCTAGGCGTTTCTTCATTCCAAATAAGAAGCGCTTTTCTTTTTCTATAAATGATGATGGATTGAGATCATCTTTGTTTTCTCAATGCTATTTCATGTTAGAATGAAGTGAATTCATTCGGAAATCATTTCTGAATCTAATGATCGTTTCGCTTTTGGATCAATTGATTCGTTCTACTCCTGACTCGAATTTCATTATTTTTCATCATAAATTGGAGTAGATGAGATCAAATATGTGTGTTTTGAATCATTCATTTTTTAAACCTAAACAATGACCACTATCCACACAAAGCCAAATCGCGTTCGATTTTTATCGCGAAATCCCCATACTCAATAAGAAAGGATGAAGCATTCCCTAAATGAATAACAATACATATCGCACTAATCCAAATCGTCAAAGTGCTTCCCATCGCCCACGAAGATATTATGCTTCCAATTCAAGACACAACACCCCTCACTCAAGAACAGATGTCCTCGATACGGACACTCAAATCTATGCTTTAGGTGGACTCGGTGAAGTCGGAAAAAACATGTACTGCTATGAACAAGGCAACGAAATTTTAATCGTCGATTGTGGTGTTTTATTTCCAGACACCGATTTATTAGGCGTTGACTATGTCATCCCTGATTATCATCACTTGATTCGTTGCAACTTCAAGCGCAAAATTCTCGTCATTACCCATGGTCACGAAGACCATATTGGCGGAATCCCATTTTTATTAAAACAAACAACGATTGATACGATTTATGCACCTCGCTTTGCGAAAGCTTTAATTGAAAAAAAGCTCTCCGAACATAAAGATGCACCAAAAGTAAACATCATCGAGATCAATGAAAATTCCGCGATTAAAACGAAATATTTTAATGTCGGCTTTTTCAATACGATCCACTCGATCCCAGACTCCCTTGGGGTTATGATTACGACCTCCAATGGTTCAATCGTCCATACCGGAGACTTCAAATTTGACTTAACTCCTATTGGACAAAATGCGGATTACCAAAAAATGGCTTATATCGGTGCCGTTAAACCGGATTTATTAATGGCAGATTCCACAAACTCTGGTGTTGAGGGCTTCTCTGTTTCTGAAAAAGAAGTTGCTCGCGAAATCTTCCATATTATGAACCGAGCTAAAGATCGCATTATCGTTGCGACATTCGCTTCTAACGTTTACCGTGTTGCGCAAATTATCGATGCTGCCGTGAAAACAGGACGCAAAGTTGCCGTCTTCGGTCGTTCCATGGAAAACGTTGTCGAAATCGGCCGTAAAATGGGCGTAATCAAAGTTCGGGATCAAGACTTATTGTCCCCAGATTTATTACGCTCTACTCCAGATGAAAAAGTGTGCCTATTATGTACCGGAAGCCAAGGGGAACCTTTAGCTGCCCTAAGCCGTATCGTCAATGGTACGCACCGCTACATCCACTTAAAACCAACGGATACTGTTGTCTTCTCCTCGAATCCAATTCCTGGAAACGATGTATCCGTCAATAAAATTGTCGATAAACTGTTCCGCTCTGGCGCAACTGTTTTAAACAAATCTGTCCTCACCAACTTGCACACTACTGGTCATGCCTCGAAGCAAGAACAAATGTTGATGTTACAGCTGATTAAACCAAAATACTTCATGCCCATTCATGGTGAACACAAAATGTTGATGCAACACCGACAAACGGCAATCGAAACCGGTATGCCTAAAGAAAACATCTTTGTTTGCGCCAATGGTGACGTGTTGTTATTACGTAATCACGAAGTCATCTTATCGAACTGGCGTTATCAAGGTGACGATATTTATGTCGATGGTAATGACATCTCTGGTCTTTCCACTGCTGTATTAAAAGACCGTCGCATTTTAGCGGACAATGGTATGGTTGCCGTCGTTGTGCCGATTGACTCTTCGACGAACTCTTTACTCTCAAGACCAGTCATTGTTTCACGCGGATTTGTTTTCCTAAAAGATTCGCAAGCTTTAATTAAAGAAGCAGAATTCATTGTGGCCAATGCCTTGCAAACAAAGATGAAAGAGAAAACGAAATTTGCAGATATTAAAAACTGCATTCGTTCTTCACTAGAACCTTTCCTCTTTAAAAAGACGCATCGTAATCCAATCGTTGTTCCGGTCATTCTAAACTCACGCAAAGCGATGGAAGAAATTGCTGCCCAACAGAAATTGAAGAACATGGCGCGAAATACCCCAAAACATTTCAACAGACCAAATTCAAACAATTCGAATAACCCAAACAATTCGAATCATCAAAATTAACAACAAAGGGAGTGTCCACGCACTCCCTTTTCTCTTATCTTTATCCTGATCCCTCTTTCAGGCATTGAAAAATGTGGTTTTTTTTAGATGCGCAATCTGTTCTTTCAAATCGGTTCGTTTTACGATTGATGGAAATGTTCTATAATCTAAATCACAGTTGCGCAGCAAAAAATATTTTCTTGCTGCAGAAAGGAGCTTCATCATGCGCATGTCTTTTTTTTCTAAATTGTTGGTGACGATTGCGGGATGTTTGACCGCAATGATGTTACTGACTAACGTTGCGATGTATCGAGCTTTCTTTCATAATCCCAATCAAATCACCACTCGCTATGAACAAATTACTTCTTCCGCCATCCCGGATTCGATGGATCAAGTATCCATTGTCTTTTTAAGCGATATTGAATACGACCCCGCTTCCTTTAGCGATCAAAAAGCGAATGATTTATTTGAGCAAGTCAAAAAACTAAATCCGGATGTCTTATTGCTTGGTGGCGATTTATTTTCTTCTACTGCTGATCTAAGTGATTCGGTTCGCTCTAGAATGGTCAATTGGCTTTCTTCCATTGCTGCTCCTTTAGGAAAATTTGCGGTTTATGGCGAACAAGATCTTGTCTTTGAAAACCATCGCCTCATTGTTGAAGATGTTTTACGACAATCCCAAGTTGAATTGTTGAACAATTCTAGTGTCGTTCTCTCCAACAACAGCTTGCAAGGCGTTCGTTTAGGCGGATTCAATGTCAACGCTGATCCTAATGCACTACTCAATGCCTTTCAACCTGATCAATTCTGCATTTTGCTTTCCCATTATCCCGACCATTTCATTACCGCTAGTCAAAGTGGTTTAAGTGTCGATTATGCTTTAGCAGGACATGCTCATGGCACGCAAATTAACTGGCCCATTTACGGCGGTTATCAACAAATGGATGGAGCAAGCCGAATTGATCAAAACCATCGCCTGTCTTTAAATTTCCCTTATGAAATTTCTAATGGCATTGGTTGTGTCAACGTGAACGCTCGACTCAATTCTCCTTGTGAGATTTTATATTTAACCCTCAATCAAGGTTAAGCGATGTTGCAATGCATCGCTTTTTCTTTATCTTTTTCAAAATACGTTAGTTTAAGCGAAAAAAAAGCGCCCTTGCGGACGCTTGATGTCATACAAATTTCATAAGCCATGTTTTGTTCTTGCAATCATGCAAGTGCAGCAATTTATCTATGCTTTCGCATCCATCCTCCACTTCATTTCGCTTTGGACGGTTCCCCTACCAAATTTGGGTTTCTCGCTTGAGGGGTTTACCTCGTTCCACCTTTTTCGTTTCCAAAAAAGCTACGTCACTGTGGCACTTTTAAAGATCTTTGCCATGGGTTACCCTTTAGGCATCGATTCAGCCGTACACCTTGCGGCGCCCCAGCCTTATTGATTGGACTGGCACAAACACTACAGTCATCGCAGACTGTGCGAGCATGGACTTTCCTCTAACATCAAGTGATGCCAGCAGCTGCATCCATTTATATGACAGATTTTTCTTTTGAAAAGATCTCAACTATTCTAGCGAAAAAAATGATTAATGGAAAGAGTTAAATACAGCTTCTTCTAAACGAGCAACACGTCTTGCGAGTTCTTCGATTGGATCTTTTGCTTCTTCTTGCGCATTTAAAGTCAAATCTTGTGGTTGTAATTCAACTGTATCTTGTTCGTCATATTCTTCTCTTGCTTCTTCTTTTAATGAACGAATTTCCACTGTTGCTCGTTCAAGTTTAACTTTTGCTTCTTGAAGGGCATTTCTTAATACATGAATTTGTTCGTTCAATGCAGAAGTTTCTTTCTTCAAGTTTGTGTTTTCCTCACTAAGTTCTTTGATTTTATGATCGCAACTTACTAGAGCACTGGAATATTTTTTAGTGTGTTCTTCAAAATCTTGATAATCTTCAATGACTTGGTCTAAAAAAGAATCGACTTCATCAGAGGAATAACCTCCTTGTTTGTCGATAGAAAATTCTTTGTAATAAATATCTTGGGCTGTTAATTGTGCTGGCATGATTACCTCCATCGCTTGCCTTGAATTATAACATCGCTCAATATTCTGTTCAATTCACGCAAAAGGAATGCTCCTTGGGATTTGGTTTTGAATGATTGAGTCCTTTTTCATCTTGGATTGGTCTCAAGCAAACCATTTTGCTTGAAATCGTTACTATCTTATCTTGTTTCCCTTTCTCTGGCTAAAGAAAACAAAAATCCTTTCATTTCGATCGCTTTTTACACGATTCATCTTTATTTTTATTCCATCACCGACTTGGTATACATTTTTTTGCATGCTTTTTCAAACTTGTCCATTTCTATCCCTTCTAGAATGGATCAAAATTCTTAATTTGCGATTATTTCATAATTGTTCGTTAAAAATAACTTTATATAAAGTAAAATAAGGAGTACCTTTGATAAATAGGGATCTATTTGCGTAAAGCATGCTTCATTGAAAGGCTTTGGTCTTTTTTATATAATGAACAACGTGACAAACAGCATTCGATACCCTAATTCAATTCACCGCGCCACGATTCAAAGGGTGAGTGATAACCACTCTTCGCGCGGATCGAGTTTGGAAGAAGATCTCAATGCTTCCAATCTCTACTACAAAGAAAAACACCTCGCATTAATCTATAAAAAGCCAACTCCCATCCAAGTTGTGAAGGTTGACTATCCGCTTCGCGCCCGAGCTCGAATCACTGAGGCGTATTATCGAACCCCTTCAACAACCGACTATAACGGTTTGTATAAAGGGCACTATATCGATTTTGAAGCGAAACAAACCCAAAATCGCACTAGCCTGCCCAAAAGCATGATCCAAGATCATCAAATCAGCCATCTTAAAATGGTGAATGAGCAAGGCGGAATTGGATTTTTTATCATTCGCTTTACATCCCACAAAAAGACGTATTTGGCGGATGCGATGGAATTGATTCGAGAAATTAAGCATTCAACTTCTCACTCCATTCCTTATGCATGGTTTGAACAAAATGCCCTTCTTTTACAAGAAGGAATTTATCCGCGCATCAACTACTTAAAAGCAGTTGATCAACGCTACTTGAAAGGAGAGTAACCGGTGAACAATACTAACACACCTAATGACCCCTCTACAGCGCCATCTGACAACACAAGTCAAGCGCCTAAAGCACCCCCACAACGGAAAAGGAAATCTTCAAGCAATCATCCTCGTGGTAAAAAGCCGCGTCGTAAACTTGATGGCTGGAATAAATTTGCGGTCACCATTCTCACTTTATTTTTAGTTGGATGTGTCTCTGTCTTCTTTGTTTTAGTCAACATCGTTAATGATCCAGAAGGCATGCGCTTTTCCAAAGATGGCTTATCCACGCTATCTAACTCGCGTATCTTCGATGAAAGCGGAAATATGATCTACGAGTTTGGTTCGGAAATTCGCGACGACGTTTCTTACGAGCAAATCCCACAAAACGTCATCGATGCTTTCCTTTCTATCGAAGACTCCCGTTACTTCACACATAACGGATTCGACTTACCTCGTTTTATTGCAGCTGCCATGACCAACTTAAGTTCCGGTAGTTTCTCGCAAGGTGGTTCCACACTGACGATGCAGATGATCGATAACGCTTTTACTAAAAACCAAGAAAGCAAGCTCATCTCGGAAAAAGGAAGCATCTCTAAAATCGAACAAGTCAAATTAAAAATCCAAGAAATCTACTTAGCCTTGATCGCTGAACAAACGATCAGCAAAGAAGATATTATTGAATACTACTTGAACCGCATTTGGTTTGGTTCTGGTGGAAACACAAGAGGGATTCAAAAAGCCGCTAAATACTACTTCAACAAAGATGTCAGCGCCTTAAACCTTGGCGAGTCTGCCTTCCTTGCCGGAAGTATCAACGCTCCTTTTACAAACAACCCTCTTAACAACATCCATGGTGTTGATGAACAAGCAAGTTCCATCGACCACTTAGCCGCCGGTCAAGAAAGACGTAACCAAACACTTGAGTTAATGCTCAAACACGGTTACATCACCGAAGAAGAATTCAACCTTGAAGCAAATGCTGATTTAGCTTTTGCGCTTGATTATCGCGAAACGATTTCGGTCGATCCAAACCAAGCCTACATTGACCAAACGATCAATGAAGTTCAAGAATTAACCGGCCAAGATCCAAGTATTATTCCAATGGACATCTACACTGCATTAAATGTCGGTGCGCAAAACGAGCTCGACAAAATCATGAAAGGTGAAGTTGTTCCATTCCCAAACGAAATGCTTGATGTTGGTACAGCGATCGTCAACAACTCCACTGGTGAAATTATCGCCGTTGGTCCAGGACGTCATTACCACTCAGATAGTGTTAAACAAGATAACTCCATCAATACACGTCAGCCAGGTTCGGCCATGAAACCTCTGTTATCCTATTCCTCAACATTCGATATTCTCGGTTGGGCAACGACGCACGTCGTAGACGATAAAGCTAAAGACTATTGGCATGCTGGTTCTGACTTACGAAACTCCGATGGCAAATACGATGGTCCAATGACCTTGTCTAAAGCACTCGGTGTATCGAAAAACACAACTGCAGCGCAAGCCATGATCGACCTTGTCGATTCAACAGGCTTAGATTATTGGATTAACTTCTGTAAAAACTTAGGTTTTGATACGGAAGTTGCTGAACGTTTCGTTCCTCAATACTGCATTGGTGGTGCCGATATGTATGCATCTCCAATCCAAATGGCTTCGGCTTATTCCATGTTTGCTAACCAAGGTACACGCATTAACGCTCACCGCGTTCGTCGTGTGATCCGTCGTTCTGACAATGCCGAAATCATGGGCAACTCCACATCTTATGAGTTAATCTCTCCAGCTGCTGCCTTCATGATGTCAACTTTACTGCGTGAAGTTGTTTATGGCGGCTACCAAAACTACAACGAAATTCTTGGGAGCCCATACTATACAGCGTACGGTAAATCCGGTACTTCCTCTTGGGAAGAAGAAGCCGTTCAATACGGTATCCCACCTGGGGTTATGAAAGATGAATGGTCTATGGGTTATACCAATACCTACACCATTTCCACATGGTCTGGTTATTTACCTGCTTACTTCATGCAAGGTTACTACATGACATGGACAGAACTGCAAGCCGCAACGGCTTTCCATATTAACCGTCACATGCTCGACTTCCTTGCTGAAGGTGGTAACTATGCTCCAATCGAACGACCAGAAGGTGTTTCCGATTATAACGGCGGATTCATCAAATCTGATTTCGCAGCTCGTGGTGATATCACTTCTGGTACACTAATTTCTTCCGAAGACTCCGATGAGAAAAAAGAAGAAGAAAACAAAAAAGCTTGTGAAGCTTCCGGCGGTACATTTGCCGATGGAACATGCACCTGCCCTGAAGGAACTGTACTAAATGGTAATGCTTGTGGTCCAAAAGATTCTACAACGGAAAATCCAAACGATTCTTCAACAGATCCAAATGCTCCAAGCACAAAACCAGATGATCCAATCATCAATCCAGAGGAACCAAATCCTCCAGTTGATCCAAACGTTCCAGTTGATCCAAACGCTCCAGTAGAACCGATCGTTCCGGAAGAACCCATTATTCCAGACAACGTTGCTCCTGAATCTGCCCAAGTCTTACAAGACGAAAACCAAGAAGAACATGCAGCAAGCGAAAACTTAACTTCTCTTGCCGATGAATATTCAAATTCATTGCCAACTATCGATGTCAATGATCTTCTTGTATTGGCCCCATCCGATTCAAGATTACGAGCTCTTAATCAAATGATCAGCTAATTTCAAACACGGCTTAATTTTAAGCCGTGTTTTTTTCTGTCCATTTTTCGAAAAAAAGCATCTATCCTCAAGATAGATGCCAAAAATATATAGCCCTGATGTTTTAGTCGGTAATAAAAGTACAGACCTCTTCTACTTTCTTTCTTAACGGCATTGGCGGCTTGATTGCTGGATAGCCTAAGGCAATGAGTGCAACAACTTCATATTTTTGCGGAATGTTGAATAACGCCTCAATTTCCCCTTCATTGCGAATCCCCATAATTAATGTTCCTAAGCCTTGATTGCAGGCTTCTAAACAAAGATTTTCTACAGCTAGACCTAAATCAAAATAACTCCAACCCTCTCCAATTGAGTTGGCATATTGATTGTCTGCGCCTAAACCACTCAGTCCTTTTTCCACACAAGCCACAATGATGCAAGGGGCATGTTCCACTTTTTGACGGTTTCCTTCCGGTAATCCACGCTCTTTTAACGCTTGTAACGTTTGTTTTTCACTAACGACATAAAACCGCCAACACTGTGAGTTTTTCCAGCTTGGGGCAAATGTCGTCGCTTGCATGATGGAATCAATCACTTTTGGATCAATAGATTGATCTTGATAAGCCCGAATTGTTCGTCTTTCTTGAATAACTTTTGAAAAATCCATACGAGAATCCCTTCCTTCTTTTTGTTTGTTTTTCTTTATTGTAGAAAAAAAAGTCCTCAAAGAGGACTTTCATTTTAATTCATCGATTAACGCATGATTGTATAAACAAGGAATACAACATAGATCGCAATCATGAAGATTCCTTTTGAACGTGTGATCTTTGGCGATTTCCAACATAAAGCGATAATTAAGATCGCTACAGCTAAAAGAACGGCGCAATCGATCATATTATAGACGCTAGCCGCTAATGGCATGATCGTTGCAGAAGCACCTAAGATGAATAAAATGTTCATGATGTTAGAACCAATCGCATTACCAATAGATAAGCCACTTTCGCCTTTTTTCGCCGCAACGATAGACGTTACTAATTCTGGTAATGAAGTTCCCACAGCAACAACAGTTAAACCAATTAAGTTTTCAGACATACCCAGTTGGAGAGCGATTGCTTTTGCAGCTTCAACTGTCACGTTTCCACCAAAGATAATGGCTACTGCTCCAACGACTAAAAACAGAACTAATTGCCAAACCGGACGTTTTGGGGCAACGCTAGGTTCTTCATCTGCTTTAGCATGACGAATTAACACCGTAATGTAAGCAGTGAGTAAAACCAATAAGATAATCCCCATCCAACGGTCTAATGTACCTGTTAAAACTGCTGCCAATAATAAAATGGAGCATCCGATATTCACGGACATATCGCGTTTAATGACTGCTCGATCGACGATAAAAGGAGCAATCAAAGCAGAAGCACCAACAACAACTAATGTATTGAAGATATTGGATCCAACAATGTTTGAAATTGCCAGCTGGTTACTTCCGACCATAGAAGCAGTAATTGAAACTGCCGCTTCTGGAAGTGATGTTCCCAAAGCAACAATCGTTAAACCAATAATGGTCGAAGACACATTGAAGCGTCTAGCGATTCCTGAAGCCCCGTCTACGAAATAATCTGCACCTTTAATCAAAAGCGCAAACCCTACGAGTAACAAAATATAAGACATTTTGAAATTTCCTTCCCGATTTAGTTTGATAAAAGACCTAATGCTTGCAAGGCGTAAATTACACCTTCCTGACGATTTGATTTGGTGACATAACGTGCCTTGTTTTGCACGTATTGTTTTGCATTTCCCATCGCAAATGAATACTCGACAACTTCAAACATCGAACAATCATTTTCCCCATCGCCAAACACAACAACTTCGTCTTTTTTCCATCCTTCTTTTTCCATTAAAGCCAAAACGCCACTCCCTTTAGAAAAGCCTTTAGGCAATACTTCTAATTGACGCGGGGTGGTGCGATAAATAGAAAACTGATCCCCAAATTTTTGTTGAAGATCTTGGAATAAAAGTGCGAGCGGTTGCTCTTCTTGCATAATTTGCAGTTTATTAATGGGCAATGTGATTTCTTTAGCTGATTTGATGTAGTGGATATTCGGATAACCATCCCGAAAATCACATAACCAAGACCAAGGACCGGCAGTCCATGGAAAGTCTTCATCGACATTCATTGTTTTTCGTAATGCGATTTTCTTTTCCATCAGCTCCGGAGCAATATAACCAAACAAGCCATCATCAAACATCGCCTGCGTTTCCGCAGACTTTGTCGTTAAGTAATCGAAGATTTCTTGAATTTCTACCAAAGACATCATGTGATATTTCGTCCGTTGATCTAAAGCAAGATCGTATAAGGCAACGCCATCGATCTCTAATAAATAACCATGATGTTCTTTCATATTCAATTGGTCGGCATAAGGCAACAAGCGAGTATAACTGCGCCCCGAAGCCAAAATAAGTTGAACTCCTTTTTCTTGTAGTTCAATCAACTTTGCTTGTGTATTGGGTGTAATGCGATTGTGTTCATCTAATAAAGTTCCATCCATATCCATCACTACCGCTTTAATAGGATGGGTTGGCTTTTGAATCCCTTGAAGTGGATCTTCGTGATCAATTTTTTCTTGCATATTCTTCTTGTTGTTCATGTTAACCTGAATCATCTTCCAAAGAAGAGTATACGATTTATCATTCGATGTGCTACCTTTATTGCCTATTAAACCAATTCCTTTTCTAATTATCATTTTTTACAGCATATTCAAAACAGTGGTAAGCCTTTTCAGTTTTAGGTGCTATTCGCTACGCAACTATTCTTCTTTGCGAACAGAGAACTTTTATTTCCCATTATTCCCATCAATTTTTGATTTGGGGATTATATCCTAGATCTCATTTGATAAGTTGCCCCTTTATACATGAATCGGTAAGGCAAAATTGGCGCCGCAAAAAATTTATAAAAAAAATGTAAAAAAGACTTGCACTAGGCGTATGTCCATGGTATTTTAATAAGGCATTCAGAAAGCGCCTGAATAGCTCAGTCGGTAGAGCATCCGGCTGTTAACCGGCAGGTCACAAGTTCGAGTCTTGTTTCAGGCGCCATTTTGTTTGTTTTAATTCATTTGGATGCCTGAATAGCTCAGTCGGTAGAGCATCCGGCTGTTAACCGGCAGGTCACAAG
>Snoopy_p1__coassemble_902_pt1 | contig 14238 bp, 11 predicted proteins | sample Snoopy_p1__metabat2_high_PE_045 | metagenome-assembled genome bin Snoopy_p1
ATGACACGTTTAGACTAATTGCCTACTTTGCTTGAATTTTAAAATCCTGATCTTGTTATCCAAACAAAGATCAGGATTTTTCTTTTCTTGATATTCAACAAAGTCGATCAGCCTTAGCCTCGCGTTAGTTATAATAAAATAAAGAAAAACAAAATGTTGGAGGACATTATGAACAAATCAAAATACTTCGCAATCTGTCTTTTATCTAGTTTACTCGTCGCTTGCCAATCCAATCCAAGCACAATAGATTCTCATAAAACCAGTTCACAAAGTGAAACAAATACGCAAAGTGAACAAACTACACAAGTTGATTCCACACAATCAGAAATCTCATCGAGTGAAGCTTCTTTTTCTTCCGCTTCAAATGCCTCGCTTGTAGAAGAAGAACATGAATATACCGTATTAGAAGCGATCGAACAGGGCAAACAACTTACTGCACTATCTTCCCCTATCACTGTGGTTGGCTATTTACCGCAAGCTGCAAATGTGGATGAAGAAGGCAATTATTTTGCGGTAATCTTAAACTCACCTGATTCCAATACCCCAAAAGATCGAATCCGCCTAGAAGGAAGCACTGATTTTGGTGGTTGTAAAGCCCGTATCACTGGCAACTTTTTCTATAATGACAATGGCGAGCCAAGTCTGCAAATTATCGAAGCAACTCAAATTTTAGAACCTTAGATTCGCCTAGCATATTAGTAATCCGATTCGATAATTTTGGGGACTAAACCAATGAACCATTGATCTCTAATACAGCTAAAAAAACGGTATACAAATGCATACCGACTTTGCGCAAACAGATAGAAGCATCTCACTATATTGCGAAAAATATCATTCAACTGTCGTTCTTTTTCAAGAAACATTTCATAAAATCACCAACCCGCCGCAAATCAAAATTTTCGGCGGGTTTCAAACGTTTATCCCTCTATATATATGGACTAGGTAACCAAATTATTGGTTACCTAAGACTAGTAACACGATCCAACGATTGTAATGGATAATAAAATAAAATACATTGATTCCTGTAATACTACATTGAACGAGGTGCTTGCATGCATGAACAAATGAACCTTATAGATTTATTCGGCGCTCACAGCTTTGAGGATACATTCTCCGAGATTGAAGTTGTACGAGCCTCTTTTATTGATACAGAAAATCTTAACTGGAAGGAGTTGTTTGAAGGATTTGATGAGCTATATGCCATTACATTTTCATCCGGACTTCGCTTTGTTGACAAAGTTCTTGATCAATTCAAATATGCAGAAATTATTTTTGGTTGTGAAGGCATCATGAATAATGACATTGCAGCTATCATGGCCATGCAGTTAGAAAGCGTTCAGCAGCTAATCAAATCAAAAGCTGCAAAACACATGGCCGAAAAACTAAAAGCGGAAGCATTGCGATTGTATGTTTCGCGGGACACTCGATCTCATGAAAAAGTCTTTATTTTGAAGGCTGCAGATGGCAGAGTTCGTGTAATTACCGGTAGTGCAAATATGTCCGCTTCAGCCTTTTGCGGATTACAACGAGAAAATATAGTATGTTTTGATGATCACAATGCATTTGATCATTATATGCAATCGTTTGAATCTTTCCGAGAACAGTGCGCAGATCCACTCCCACATAAAGTAATTGTTGGAACAATAGCTGATCCAGAATTCCTTAAGGATAATTTGGATGAGATTCCCATTCTCCAAACGATTAAAAAGAATGAATACCTTTTGATCGAAGAAACTCATTCCGATGAAGAGAATACAGCTGCAGAAATTGTTGTAAGTATCAAAGGCCATGAACATGAAATGAAACCCATGTTACCAAAACAGAAAAAAGATCATGATAAAATTCTGCTTACAACAGATATGTTTAAAGAGTTCAAACACAAATATCATGAGCAAAGAAAAACACAAAAAGCAAAAGTAAAGAATCTACCTAAACTTCATATTGATTATGAAACAGATAGCATTCATTTCAATGGGAAGGAACTTGATATGAATCCCTCTTCCCATTCTGTTGCACAGGATGTTAAGTCTCTTCTTAATTATCTGACAAGCTTGAACAGTTTCTATGGCGATGTCGAGCAATCACAAAAAGACTATTTTGCTTTTTTTAACTGGTTCTTTGTGAGTCCCTTTATGCCTTATCTACGCTATGTAGCAAGTAAGAACAATTATGAAGTCACCCCATTCCCCGTGGTGGGAATTATTTATGGTGAATCTAACGGTGGAAAATCAACATTTACAAGACTACTTGCCAAGTTAATGTGCGGACACAGAATCCCTTTGAATAGCAGTAATGATTTCACTGCAACCAATATCGAGAAACTTAAGCAGGCACGTGAGGGATTACCTATCCTTATTGATGACCTTGCAAAAATCCAGTTTACAAATCATTGCGAAAAAGTAATCAAAGATGATGAATGGGGAATTCCAGAAGGGTTTATCCATTATCCGTCAATAGTAATAACAACAAATAAACTTGCATCCCTGACTCAAGACATCACAAAGAGATCAGTTACTTGCCACATTGATGCTCGCATTGATAAAGAGGCTGGAGCTAAGAATTCAAAACGGATCAATGAAAGTATGAAAATAGCAAGTACATCATTCTTCTGTGAGTATGCCAGACGAATGCTTGCCGAAATAAAAATTATGGAAGAACGGATGAAAGCCACTGAGATAGATTATTTTCCGGATATCTTTGAAGTGTCTTCTAAAATAATTGTTGAGATCATTTCGGAATCTGTTGACACTCTTCCAAGTTATGTATCTCAATTGTCCTATACAGATTATTTTGGGGATAAAGCTGTCGGAAGAAAAGCAATGCAAAAAATTATGGATGCATGGAGAACCGAACCAAAGCAGTTTAGAGTTGACAAGAAACGTAACACATTAACTTATACTTATCCTGAGCAAGGGCGCTTATATGAATTGGCATATATCCAGCAGGAATTGCCTCCAGTACTTAACGCTCGGCTAACAGCAAGAAGTTTAGTCATGGATTTGGATCAGGCAAAAATTATATTTAGGATCTCTTTTAAACGCTACTTATTTGGATAAGAATATCGAACGATATTTTTGTTTAATTGACAGAGTCTCTATCGCAAAAGATTTTGATATAACCATTGAACTGTTTGGTTTAACATTATAGAGAGCAATAACATGGCAAATATAACAAAACAGAGAATTTTATGCATATATGAACTCTTGGTAAAACATACAGATCCATTTCATCCTCTGTCCACAGTTGAACTGATTCAAATGTTGAAAGACAAACATGATATAAATGTTTCTAGAAATACTATCTGTAATGACCTGCTTGTACTTCGTAATTCAAATCTTCCTATAGAATATGAAAAGTCGACACAAAATAAATATTATTACGATGGCCATCCCTTTGAAATCAGCGAATTAAAAATATTTATCGATTTTATTTTGTCTCTAAAATCAATTACTGGACAAGTAAGTCAGAATTTAATAGATAAATTCCTTAAGTTGACTACTGAAGAAAACGCCGCGCAACTGAGAGAAAACATTTCTGTAGAAGGTAATGTAAAAAGCGATAACCGCTCTACATATTACTGTGTAGATACGATTAATACCGCAATTAATTTACGAAGAAAGATCTCTTTTCGTTATACCACCTATAATGTCCACAAGAATAGATGCATGACTAATGATGGAAATCCATATACGCTTAGTCCATATGAATTGACTTTGGAGGGAGGTTACTACTACGTTAAGGGATCTTGCGACGAACGTCGGGATATGAGGACATTTCGATTAGATCGAATTGTAGAACCGCCTATTATACTGAGTGAAACTTTCGCACCATTGCCTGAACAACATAATCCTGCTGAATACAAATGTGCAGTATTCCGTATGTTTGATACCGAGAAGCCCATTATGGTTGAATTGCTATGTGATGTAAGTATAATGAAGCATCTTATCGACAAGTTTGGAAAAGAGATCAAGACTAAAGTTATTGATGATAGTACATTCAAGGCTTATGTCACAGTATGTGCAAGCTCCACTTTCTACAGATGGGTTTTCGGATTTTCTGGAAAGATTCAAATTATAGGACCAAATAACATCGTTGAAAAATATCGAAGTATGTTGATTTCTGCCTTAAACACTTGTCGATAATCTTATTTCTTCCCCACACTCAAAACCAATGCAAAATTGTGCGTACACGAATAAAACAGCCAGAGCCTCCGTTTGGATTCTCTGGTTGTTTTCACTTTATTCGACTTTAATTGGCTTCTTTCATCAATAAAACCATGACAGCTTTTTGAGCATGCAAACGATTTTCTGCTTCCTCAAAAATTTCATCGGCATGATCTTCGAATACTTTTTCCGTAATTTCTTGACCACGATAGGCAGGCAAGCAATGTTGAACCATCACACCTTCTTTAGCGTTAGCTAATAGTTCATCATTCACTTGATAGCCGGCAAAGATTTTCGCTCTTGCCTCTTTTTCGTCTTCTTGTCCCATGGACGCCCAAGTATCAGTAACGACAATATCTGCTTGTTTCACCGCTTCAACAGGGGAAGTCGTGAGTTGGAAATGGTCACCATATGTTTTCGCAAATTCCAAGACCATCGCATCGGGTTGATGCGTGACTGGTGAGGCAATTGCAACATCCATTCCTGTTTTTAATCCTCCCACGATCAATGAGTTAGCCATATTGTTGCCATCGCCAATATAAGCCATTTTCAATCCTTCTAAATGACCAAACTTTTCGCGAATTGTCATCAAGTCGGCTAAAACTTGGCAAGGATGACAGAAGTCGGTCAAACCATTAATAATAGGAATTGATCCATATTGAGCAAGGTTTTCTACTTCGTCTTGACCATATGTACGAATCATAATGCCATCTAAATAACGAGAAAGGACACGAGCAGTATCTTGAATTGGTTCACCACGACCGATTTGCAGATCCGCGCTGGATAAAAATAAAGGCTGTCCGCCAAGTTGATAAATCCCGGTCTCAAAAGAGACACGTGTTCTCGTTGAAGATTTTTGAAAAATCAAACCGATCGATTTTCCTTTTAAATGTTCATGGGGAATCCCATGTTTTCTTTCATATTTTAACTGATCTGCCAAGTCTAAAATTCTAGTGATTTCTTCTGTGGATAGATCGAGTAATTTTAATAAATGTTTCATCCCAACACCTCTTTACATACATCTAATACCGTTTGTAGCTGTTGCTTTTCAATAATCAATGGAGGTAAAAAACGAATCGTCGCTGTACCTGCTTTTAAAGCTAAAATTCCTTTTTGGCGAAGTTTAGTTAAATCGTCCATCACTTCTTCAGGTGCAACTTCAATGCCGATCATCAACCCTAAACCACGCACATCTTTGACTTTGGATAAATTGAGTTTTTTCAGCTCATCCATAAACCACGTCCCTTTGTCTTGCACATCGTTTAAAAATTCGGGAGCACTGACCGTATCGATCACGACGCGCGCTGCGCTTGCGGCTAATGGATTGCCACCAAATGTCGTTCCATGATCTCCAGCTTGTAAAACATCTTGGCATTTTGTGTTTGCAAGTACGGCACCAATCGGTACACCACCGCCTAATCCTTTCGCACATGAGACTAAATCAGGTTCAATACCGTAATGCTGATAGGCGAAAAATTTTCCTGTTCTGCCTATACCGGTTTGGACTTCATCAATCATCAACAGCACATCGTGTTGTTGACAAAGTTTAGCTGCCTCGCAAACAAATTGTGGATCTAACGGACGCACGCCGCTTTCGCCTTGAACAAGTTCCATCATCAACCCTGCGATTTTGTGTGTCGCAAAATAGTTTTGCAGAGCTTGCATATCGTTGGCCGGAATATAATCAAAGCCGTTTGTGAATGGGAAAAAGTTTTGATGAAAATGATCTTGTCCCGTCGCTTCTAGTGTTGCGATCGTTCTGCCGTGAAAAGATTGTTTGAGTGTTAAAATCACTAAGCGATTTTCATCATGATAATGATCCCATGAATATTTGCGAGCAATTTTAATCATACCTTCATTGGCTTCAGCACCAGAATTGGCGAAAAAAACTTTTTTCATGCCAGAAGCTTGGTTGAGCTTTTGTGCCACATCAACCATAGGTTCGGTATAGAACAAGTTTGATGCCTGCAAGATTTTTGTGGCTTGGTTTTGAATTGCTTGCACTAAAGGCAAATAGTTATGACCGAGCGCATTAACGCCAATTCCACTTGTCATATCGATATATTCATTGCCTTGCAAATCGTATAAAAGACTGCCTTGACCATGATCGATCGCCAGATCAAAACGTCCATAAGTTTGCATGACATGTTCATGTTCTAAGTGTTTTAAAGATTCAAAGTTCATTTAAATCTCCTCCTGCAAAAACATTGTTCCAATACCGACATTCGTTAACAATTCAATGAGAATCGAATGTTCTACGCGGCCATCGATAATACTCGCGCGCGATACGCCTTGGCGCACCGCTTCAACACAACAATCGACTTTAGGAATCATGCCGCCACGAATTACCCCATTGCTTTGCAAAGCCGGAATTTGCGAGAGTTTAATCGTTTCAATTAAGCTATTTGGATCTTTTGGATCCGCTAATAAGCCGACAATATCCGTCAATAAAATCAATTTTTTGGCATGCAAAGCGGCAGCAAGTTTGGAGGCTGCTAAATCCGCATTGATGTTATAGGCATGACCATCTTCTTGGCCGATGGCGACCGAGGAGATAACGGGAATATAGTTTTTTTCAATTAAATCTTTGACTAAATCACAATTGACTTGGACGATATCGCCGACATATCCATAATCCGCATATGGCGACTGGTGTTTAATCGCTTGAAACAAATTGCCATCCATTCCGCAAAGACCAACGCCTTTGCCATCTAAATGGCTGACGAGTTCTTTATTCACTTTGCCACTTAAAACCATTTGAACGATTTCCATCGTCTGTTCATCCGTCACGCGAAGGCCATTGACAAACTGGCTTTCAATACCTGTTTTCTTTAACATGCGATTGATATCGGGCCCGCCACCATGCAGTAAGACAACATGAATGCCGACTAAATGCAGCATCAACACATCTTCAATGACAGCTTTTTTGAGTTGTTCATCGATCATGGCGTTACCGCCGTATTTAACGATGACGATTTCATCATGATATTCCTTTAAATACGGAAGTGCTTCAGCAAGGATTGCGGCTTTCTTTTCTGCGCTCATCATGTCCGATAATCTCCATTGATTTTGACGTAATCATACGTTAAATCACATCCCCAACAAGTCACTTGCGCATCTCCTGCATGTAAATCAGCGATGATTTCAATTTCTGGTTTTGCTAAAATTTTGGCGGCTAAATCTTCATCGAAGACAATTCCTTTTCCTTGTTGACAAACCAATACTTTGCCTTGGTTTGACGCAAAATAAATATCAACTAAACTTGGATCAAATTCGGTATCCGCATAACCCATTGCACATAAAACACGACCCCAATTCGCATCTTGGCCAAATACGGCTGCTTTTAATAACGAGCTAGACGCGACTGACATAGCCAATGTTTCGGCTTGTTGTTCGCTTTGCGCATTTTGCATCTGCACGGTAATTAAACGTGAAGCGCCTTCGCCATCTTTTGCAATGTCAATGGCCAATGCTTCCATGACCGTTTTGAGTGCTTCATTAACAATTGCAGCATCTTCACCTTCATGATCGATATAAGTATTTTGAGCTAAACCATTAGCCATGACGATGCACATATCATTTGTTGAAGTATCGCCATCCACACTAATGCGGTTAAATGTTTGTTTGACGTTTTGTTTTAACATTTGATCAAGCATTTCATGACTGATGGCAGCATCAGTCGTGATGAAACATAACATCGTGCCCATGTTGGGATGGATCATGCCGCTTCCTTTGGCGATTCCACCAAGATGTACTGTTTTGCCATCTAATTCAAATTCAACTGAACATTCTTTAACCGTTGTATCCGTAGTCATAATCGCTTTTGCGGTTTCTAACCAATCTGTTGTTAATTCAATCTCTTTGATCCCGTTCACAATTTTATCGATTGGCAGTTCCACACCAATCACGCCCGTTGAAGCAACGAGAACATCTTCCACATTTAAGCCCAGTTTTTCTGCAGCAGCTTTGGCTTGAATATAGGAATTTTGATCATCATTGATCGCACATGCATTGGCATTGCCAGAGTTCACACAAATGGCTTGTGCTTGCCCATTAACGAGGTGTTTTTTGTTTAAAAGCAGTGGTGCTGCTTTGACTTTGTTTTTGGTATATACGGCTGCCGTTTGGCAAGGCACTTGCGAAACGATCAAAGCCAGTTCTTTTTTTGACTTGTTATTGCGAATCCCACAATGAATTGCGCCGGTCGTAAATCCTTTAGCGGCCGTAATTCCTGATTTGATAAGCTTCATCTCGATTTCCTTCCTGTTTTCTCTATCGTGAATTCAGTGTTCTGAATTGTTTTTCTTTTTAAAGATGCAGACCTTGGTATTCATCTAGACCTAACATCAAATTCATATTTTGAACGGCTGCTCCACTTGCGCCTTTTCCTAAATTGTCAAAGCGAGCACTCAGTACAAAACCATTCTCATTTCCATTGACGAAAATTTCCATTTTATCTAGGCCAGCTAATGTTGATGTATATAAAGCATTTTCGCCGGCATATACTTGAATTGGACTTTCTTGATAAATGCTTTGATAAAAGTTCACTAACTCATTCACACCAATAGGCATAGAGGAGTTGGGATGATGTAAATCATTAGCATCAATAAACACTTGTACGAGCATGCCTTGTTTAAAGTCATCAACAATTGGCACAAATAGCGGAGTTTGTTCAAGCTGACAAATCGCCTTCATTTCTGGCAAATGTTTATGACTAAGATTTAAGGCATAAGGTTTAGGAGACCTCATGTCAATCGTGCAATGTTGTTCATAATCTTCGATCATCGCTTTGCCGCCACCGCTATAGCCCGTTAACGAAAAGGCAGTGAGCTTCACATTGGCATCTAATAAACCATGGGTGACTAAAGGCTGAACTAAAGCGATAAAACCGCTGGCATGGCATCCTGGATTGGCCACACACTTGGCATGTTGAATGTTTTCTTTTTGTTCTTGCGATAGTTCAGGAAAGCCATATACCCAATTTGGATTGGTGCGATGTGCTGTGCTCGCATCGATGATGCGCGTATCCATGTCTTCCATCCACAAAGCCGCTTGTTTAGCCGCTTGATCAGGAAGGCATAAGAAGACTAAATCCGCTTGTCGCATGAGTTTTTTGCGTTCATTTTCGTCTTTTCGCAATGCCGGATCGATTTCTAATAATTCAATATCTTTGCGCATTGCTAAACGCTCATGAATTTGTAGTCCAGTCGTTCCTGCCTGACCATCGATATAGACTTTTTTCATAGATATGGATCCTTTCTAATTTGTATATGACTTTCTAAACAATCGTTTTCGTGATTTATTCGTGATCGTTCGCGAGGAATTGTTCCATTTGTTCTACTTGCGCCAAAACACTTTTTGGGGTTGGCCCGCCATACACATGACGCTGATTGACGCAATTCAACAAATCGACACTATCAAAGAAATCTTGATCAAAGAGGGGGCTGATTTGTTTTAATTGCTCCAATAGAAGATCCTCAAGGACGATGCCTTGTTCAATACAAGAGGCGACAAGTTCGCCTGTCAGTTTATAAGCATCACGAAATGGCATTCCTTTTTTCGTTAAATAATCGGCGCAGTCAGTCGCATTAATAAAACCTTTTTGACCCGCGCTTTTCATATTATCTTTAAGCACCTTCATCGTTTCGATCATTGGTGCTAATACGTTTAAACACATCATGACCGTATCTGTTGCATCAAATACAGATTCTTTGTCTTCTTGCATATCTTTGTTGTAGGCAAGAGGCAAACCTTTCATGACAGTGAATAAGCCAATTAAATCGCCATACACCCGCCCTGTTTTACCGCGTATGAGTTCGCACATATCGGGATTTTTCTTTTGCGGCATAATCGAACTGCCCGTAGAGAATGCATTATCGAGTTCGATGAATTTAAATTCCCAAGAACTCCATAAAATCATCTCTTCACTGAGTCTAGAAAGATGCATCATCATAATGGATAGATCGCTTAAATATTCAATGCAATAATCGCGATCTGCTACTGCATCAAGTGAGTTTGACATCGGTTTGGAAAACCCTAAATGTTTAGCAGTATAGTCGCGATCTAGATTGAATGTTGTTGTCGCGAGAGCCCCTGCGCCAAGTGGGCATTCATCCATGATCTCGAGCGTATTGGCTAAGCGTTTGAAATCGCGTTTTAACATCGTCGCATACGCCATTAACGTATGACCAAATGTGATCGGCTGTGCTCTTTGCAGGTGCGTGTAGCCGGGCATAATCGTATCGGCATTGGCTTTAGCAACTTGGCATAACGCGTGAATCACTTGCTTGATCGCTTTTTGGATTTCGCCAATTTCTTGAGCAACATACAGTTTTAAATCCAAAGCGACTTGGTCGTTTCTGCTTCTGCCGGTATGTAATTTTTTTCCGGCATCGCCGATTTTTTCGGTTAAAAGTTGTTCGACACAAGTATGAATGTCTTCATACTCATGGCTGAATTCAATTTTGTTTTGATTCATCAAATCTAGAATTTCTTCTAGACCTTGATGGATTTTTTCTTTTTCTTCAGTCGTGATGATTCCTTGTTTCGCTAACATGCTGCTGTGAACTTTTGATCCTTGAATGTCTTGGGCATACAGTCGTTGATCAAAAGAAATCGAGCTGTTGAAATCATTGGCCTGCGGATCGGTTTTGCCGGCGATCCGTCCGGTCCAAAGTTTCGCCATTACTCAACGCTGGAGAAATGTTCCCCAGTCTCTTGAGCGAGCTTTTGATCATTGATGGCTCTAACGGCAATTGGTAAACCGAATAAGTTGATGAATCCTGCGGAATCTGCTTGGTCGTAACAATCGTCTTCATCAAACGTTGCCATGCCTGCGTTATATAAGGAATAAGGAGAAGTGACGCTTACTGGCAGAATGTTTCCTTTATATAATTTGACTGTTACATCCCCAGTCACTGTTTCTTGTGTGGAATCCACAAATGCGGAAAGTGCTTTTCTTAATGGGGTATACCATAATCCGTCATAGACCAGTTCCCCAAATTTTTGAGCTACGATATCTTTGAAATGTTTCGTATTTTTATCCAATGTGATTTCTTCTAATTTTTTATGTGTCGCATACAAGATCGTTCCACCTGGTGTTTCATAAACACCTCTTGATTTCATCCCGACCAGTCTATTTTCAACAATATCTAAAATTCCAATTCCATTTGCGCCGCCTAGTTCATTCAATTTATAGATGATATCTTTTGCGCTCATGTCTTGGCCATCTAATGCGGTTGGCACGCCTTTTTCGTAATGAAGGGTGATCGTTGTTGGTTGATCTGGGGCTTGTTGAGGAGAAACACCTAATTCTAAGAATCCTTCTTGTTCGATTGGTGCTTCATTTGCAGGATCTTCAAGATCTAATCCTTCATGAGATAAGTGCCAGAGGTTTTTATCTTTTGAGTAGTTTGTTTCTTTATTGATTTTTAAAGGAATGTTATGGGCTTGGGCATAGGCGATTTCTTTTTCTCTGGAGTTGAGTTCCCAGAACCGCCATGGTGCGATGATGTCTAATTCTGGCGCAAAAGCTTTGATTGCTAATTCGAATCTGACTTGGTCATTTCCTTTTCCTGTGCAGCCGTGACAAATTGCTTGAGCGCCTTCTTTCTTCGCAATTTCGACGATTTTTTTCGCGATAATTGGTCTTGCAAAAGAAGTACCGAGTAAATAATCTTCGTACGTTGCACCCGCTTTTAAAGATGGCACGATATAGTCATTCACAAATTCATCTGTTAAATCTTCGATATACAGTTTTGAAGCGCCTGTTGCGAGAGCTTTTTCTTCCAGGCCTTCTAGTTCGCTTGCTTGCCCAACATTTCCCGATACCGCAATAACTTCACAGTTGTTGTAATGTTCTTTTAACCAAGGGATCAATACGGATGTATCTAATCCGCCAGAATAAGCTAAGACAATTTTTGTATAATTTTTATTTTCGTTATGTAAGTTAGACATGTTATTTCTCCTCTTGCTTGAATAAGCTTTTTTAATGTTTTATTTTTTTGAATTTGGTTATTTATTTTGAACATAAGAATTTGGATGTTCTTCGTCGGACTTTTTTCATGAAGATCACCCCTTTCATGCCTAAAAAAAAACGCCCTTTCCTATAACATGAAAGGACGATTGCTCGCGGTACCACCTATCTTCCCTTTGTTCTATACAAAGGACTCTTACCTATAACGCCAGGAAGCGGAAACTACTCGATTGCTGTCGCAGTTTCACTCACGGACACGTTCACTGTTTTTCAGACGCTATATTTCACCAAACTATAGCTCTCTTTAGACCTTCCAACAGCTACTCCTTCCGGTCATCGATTTAATGATTTAGTATTTTAATCAGTCATTTTCATTTTTCAACATTTTTTGTAAATAATTTCATTTGTTTTCTGAAAACAGATGAAATCGTCCCTGCTTTTCCGATATCATTCATTATTCCTACACTAAATAAAGCGTTTTCACGTAAATTCACTTGTATATTCTCTTCACTTTGCAGTATTCCCTAAACTTTTGATATTTTTTCTAATTCGTCTACTGACATGAAAAAAATCCCATTTGATACAAGCAATTTTGTATCCAATGGGATCCTTTTTACGATTTAATTTTGCGATAAACTGTTCCATACATACAAATATAACAAGCACATCCACCAATAAAATTCGAAATCGGTTCTGCCGCAAAGACACCCATTACCCCCATAAAATGGGGCAAGAGTAGGGTCAATGGAACAACAAGAACCACTTTTCGAAACAACGAGAAAAAGACCGCTTGATTACGCATATTCAATGATTTAAACACCGTCTGTCCCGCATATTGAAAAGCCTGGAAAATAAATGCCGCAAAGTACATCGTCAGCGCCGGCCTAGCGATTTTTATTAAATTGGGATCTTGATTAAAAAGATCGATAAATACCTCTGGCCAAATGATCACGCAAAGCCAAACAACAACGGTATACCCTAAACAAATCCCCGTCATCCAAAGGATCGTCTTTTTCACTCGCCCCATCTGGTTTGCGCCATAGTTAAAGGACAAAATGGGACTTGCTCCTTCAACTAATCCGGAAATGGGAGTATCCAAAATTTGGCGAACTGAACTCACAATCGTCATGATCGAAATATAAAGATCGCCACCAAGTTGTCCTAAAACCGAATTAGACACGGATTGAACGATTGAATTCGTCACTTGCATGATAAATCCCGCAAAGCCTAGTGAAGTAATCCGGCGAATTCTTCCCCACTTCAAAGAAGGAAAGACTAAAGAAAGGTCCAGTTGAATCTGTGCATGTTTAGATAACAGTAAAGCCATCACAATCACGGCTGAAAGAATTTGAGAGATGACTGTTGCCATTGCCGCTCCGGCAACTCCCATCTGCCAAACGAAAATAAAAAGTGGATCGAGCAAAATATTTAAAACTGCCCCTATGGCAATGGTTGTCATACTTGCGAGTGGTCTTCCTTGCGCAATGAGGAAAGGATTCATTCCTGTTGCAAGCATCGAAAAGACTGTACCCCATAAAACGATATCTAAATATTGTTTGGCATAAGATAGATTGCCTGAAGTTGCACCAAATAGCCGCAAAATTGGACTGCTCCATCGTTGCGTAACGATCATCAGGACAAGTCCTGTGATCACAATTAAACCTAATGTAGCGGCTTGAATACGTTTCGCTTCTTGTTCCTCTTTGCGTCCACGACAAATGGCCACTAAAGGACCTCCGCCCGAACCATAAAGATTGGCAAACGCGATCATGATCGTCAAAATTGGAAAACATAGCCCGACTGCCCCGATCGCAATCGTTCCTTGTGGCATATAGGCAATATACATGCGATCAATCATGTTATAGAGAAGCGAAAGGAGTTGCGCGACCATCATCGGACCGGCAGATTGTACGATCGCTTTAGCGATACTCCCATGGCCATAATCGATTGATTTCAAGTGTTTCCCTCCTTTGCTCGTTATTTAAATGAATTCACTTTCAAATTATACGAGCAAATTTTAAAAACAAAAAAATTAAATCTGTGCAAATAAAAAGAAAGTGGAAATCATTTTCGATCCACTTCCTTATGTTTTCGATCCAT
>Snoopy_p1__coassemble_1442_pt1 | contig 9813 bp, 5 predicted proteins | sample Snoopy_p1__metabat2_high_PE_045 | metagenome-assembled genome bin Snoopy_p1
CATAGTTGCAGAAGCTAAAGCTGCAAAAAACTTTTTGTTCATAATGTTCCTTCTTTCCTAAATATTAATTCAAAGCAAGGTATTCCCACGAATCCATATATTTTTCAATACGATTTGTATGAGTGGATCATCGAGGGACCGGCTCTTGGTATGGATTTTAATCATTAAGAAAATCCGAGGGATGCGATTTTTGATAAGCATCGAAAGGCCAAGGCCGAAAATATTTTTTTATCCAGGGAGCATATTTAAAGAGTCCGAGAGATTCAGGAGTCAAGAAAAGCCGAGGGACGCGACGAATTGGCAAAAATCCGAGGGTCGAACGCCTTGTCAAGACGAGAATTGGGCTAGACAACCGAACTAGAATGGTGACGTTCAAGGAGAGATTGTCTGCTCTTTAACTAGACTGATACACCTTTTGATGACTTGCATCGTAAGGGATACATTGAGTTCGGGCCCTGAGCCTCAATGCACTCTGGATATAAGTATCAGCATGGACAGTTTACGATAACCAATCGCTTATTGCAACCTTTTACCAAGAGAATTATTAAAAAATCATAACTATTTCTAAATAGTTCAAATAGGCTTATATATAACTCATTTTGTGTCTTCTTTTTCGGAATATTTTTTGCGAAAATTGCCGTTTTCCCATGATTTTCATACTAAAAATTTAATATTTATTTTAAAAACCAATTGCTTCATTCACGCTTTTTAAAACAATTCTTTTTTTGCCTAATTAATCACATTTTATAACCATAATTCACCTGTTTGGGATTACTTCGCAATTCGGTTAAATTTCATTCCTGATCCGATTTATCCACTTCAATTCTACTCTGTTTTTGTTTGGCTATTCAAATCAAGCTTTAGAAAACGATAAGAATTGTTTTCGGATTCTTCTCTTTTCATCTGGATATGAAAACGCTTTTGCATTTTTCGATTTTTTGTGACCGTTCCAAGGACACTTGTTTTTGGGTACAAAACTCATGCCAGCGCAATTACTATTGTTTACAAGCCTCATTCAATCTCTGTTTTACTTGTCTATTTTTTATGAACGATATTGTTTTGGTCTTTAAAAATAGAATGCGCAGGAATGACGTGGCGAACGCTAGATAATGGATAAATATTTGTGTCGCAACCAACGACAGTCCCTGGGTTTAAAACAGAGTTACAACCCACTTCGACATGATCACCTAACATCGCCCCGACTTTTTTACGGCCTGTTTCATAGCGTTGGTCTTGATCTTGAATGACAACAAGGGTTTGATCACTTTTGACATTCGAAGTAATCGAGCCTGCTCCCATATGCGCATAATAACCAAGAATGCTATCGCCGACATAGTTATAGTGAGGGACTTGGACATGATCGAATAGGATCACGTTTTTCAGTTCTGTTGAGTTTCCGACTACACAATCAGCACCCACTAACGCATCTTGGCGAATGAATGCACCTGGTCTTACTTCAGTGCGGGGTCCAATAATGCAGGGACTACCCAAATAAGCATTCGGATAGATTTTTGCGGTTTCATGAACATAGACGCCTTCGGATACTTGTTTGTAGTGTTCATCGAGTGTGTCGATGAGTTGGAGGATGAGTTCATGAATTCCTTTGAGTGCTTGCCAAGGATATTCATATTGCAATAAATAATCTTTGGCTAGAGTATGTTCGAGTGAATAGAGTTCTTGAATCTTAACCATAAATCGTTTTCTCTTTCTATATTTTTATATTCTTTATTTCTTCAATTGCTTTTATTGTCTTTTCATTCAAAGTCGCATTGATGTTGCGCTTTCTAGTTTAAGTTATTGCTTATTTATACGTTTGTCATTTATTTTCTGCGCTTGCCATCTCTTTTATATTGAATCCAGCGATATGACGAGAACAAATTGAGTAAGTATCTATTTTTCTTTATTGCTCTATGGGTGTTGAGTCAACTTCTTGTCCTTGTTCGAGAGCCGGATCTGATTCTAATGGCGCACTTTGGTCGACTGGCAAATCTTGTTCCATTCCATCTAAAGGATCACTACCTTCTTCTAAAACTGGCGTAGTAGATTCTGGTGTAGGTTCGCCTTCTTCATTGGCTTGTTCTGTTGCTGGCGCTTGTGAACTTGCTTGCTTCTCTTGGTTTTGCAAAATTGCTTCTAAAGTCGATGGTTGTGGTAAAGGATCGACTTGAATTTGTGCCGGCTGATTTGGACTTGCATTTACAATAGCTTGGATTGCTTGTCTGATTGTTTCTAAGCTATTGCCATCAGCTTTGGCCATGTAGAGCATTTCGGTTAGGGTTGGTGAGTATTGCGTTGTTGTTTGACTTTGTAGCCATGTGTAGTGGGCTTCCATCTTCATTGGGAAAATCAAAAATGTTTTGATCATTTGGGCTAATTGATTCGGATTCAGTGAAGTGGAAACAGCTTGTTGTAACAGCTCAAGAATTGGAGCGAGATCTTTTGTATGCGGCATTTCTTGTGCTTGCAAAATCGTTTTTAAAACCCGCAAAATCGTCAGTTCTTGATTCATGTCATCTGGTGCAAGGTCTTGGACATTGCCGATGAGTTGTTTCATTTGATAAATGTTGTAACGTTCACCTTGGCCATGTTGAATGTCGACATAGGAATCGACTTCATTGGCTTGTTGATAGAGCAGCGATGGATCAAGATCGAACAATTCAATCAGTTTTGAAAAATCAATACGCACTGTAAAGTCAATTGGAATATCTAGTGTTTCTTCTAGACTTTGTTTGAGTGCTTCAATGGAGTTGTAGCTAACAAGCGAAAGTCTTTCTTCACTCACCCCTTGAGGGCAAGCGTTTTGTTCTTGGCATTTGCTGGTAACGGCAAGCGTTCGTGGAATAAATGTCGTTAATACTTGTTTAGTTTGTGGATGAATCGTGACGAGTAAGTTGAAGTTGGAACGATAAGCACGTTGACTTAAAGGATCATTAGAACCACTAATCAATATTGTATAAGGCTCAACTTCTAAGTCTTTACTCGTTGTTGTTGGCGCATTTTTGGTTTGTGCTGGCAAGGTCAACGAAAATACTTTCGTCAATGATGGGGTTTGACTAGCACTTGGTGTAAAGTCATCAATAAAACGAACATCAGCTTCGTTGAGAATGACCGCTCTGACAGCTAAGCCTTTGGCACCTTTAGAGAGTTGTTGTAAAGACGAATAACTTTTGGTTTGAACGTGAATACCTTGATCGGCCAAATTGGTCAGTACTGCATGAATGCCTTCGTCATCTCTTTGCGCCATAATTCCGATCGTTTCTCCATCTAATGCCGCTAATGAAGAAATTGGAATATGGGCAGGAACATAAATGCCCATTGTTCGACCGCTATTTTGTTGGATATCGCTCATTTGGGCAATGGAATTCGAAATCAAATTGAGCTCATTTTGCAGACCTAAAGATTGGGTTGCGACTAAAACACAAAGAAGGACAGCTCCAATATTACCGATCTTTTTGGGGACATAGTAAAAGCCGAAGATGGCCATAGAGATAACAATCATCCCTAGTCCAAGGATCATTCCTGCAAAGGAGAGTTTAAAGAAATGTAGTGCATGGATTTTCCAAAGTAAAAAGAAAATCGAGAACATCGCACCGAATACAAAATATGTTTGCCATTGATGCAATAAGTGGCTGATCTTGTGTTGATGTACATGGCGCTTACCTTGCGTTTTGGATTGGACTTGGCTTTTTTCAAATTGATCTTGCGCTGAGCTATTTTCTTCTATTGCTTCTTCAATCAAGCTCGTATCGAGCTGATCCTTTTCATCCTCTAATTTTTTTAAAGATTTACTTTTCTTTTTTGGAATCTGATTTAGATTTTGATGATGAAAAGAAACGTGTTCTGCTGGATCTATTTCACTCACTTGATTTTGAATAAGTTCAAAACGATGACGAGTCTGCAAATCAAGCTCTTCTTCTTGATTAGGGTTTAGATTACGATCTTCTTTCTTCTCTACTGGTTCAATCTCTCTTTCTTTTTCTTGGATTGTCCTTTGATCTTGTAAAGAAGCATGTTCTTCTCGATTGCGGTCTTGCTTTTCTTGTTGATTTTCTTGATCAATGCATTGCATTTGTTCTGCTTCATCGAGTCCATGTGGATCAGATGAATTTTGCTGGTCTTCTCTTTCTATATTTATATTGCGCTCTTGCAACAAGTTTTGTTTTTCAAGATCTAGATCTATATCTTGTATTGCGGATGAATCTGATTGCTGCAGTAATTCCTTTTGCGCGCTTTGTCTTTGTTCAAGCTCACCAAACTGACTTTTTTCTTGTTTTTCTTCTATTGAATCGACATCTAAATCCATTGGGCTTGAATTCAATTTTGATCCATCTTTTTCGCCTTGCTTTGAATCCTTGTTTTGCACGACTTGTTTAGCTGTTGTCGCTTTGGGTTGTGGGGTAATCACAAGAAGATCTTCCAAATGATCTTCTTGTGATGCGGTTTGCTTTAAAAGTTCAACGAGTTGTTCGCGGTCAATTTCTTTTTCCTCTATCGTTTGCTTTGGTTCTCGACTTTCTTTTTTGAAGCGGCCGATCAAACTACGCTTTGTTTTTGCGGTATTTTTTTCCTTCATAATCTATCTTCTCTATCTTGAACATCATTCCCTTTGTGAATTGTCTTTTTCATCGATCATACAACTCGATAAAAAAGCGTTTTTTATACCTCTCAAATCGGAATAATGGAATTGAAATTGTCTAGTGATATCGTTTGTCATTTTATCATCGCTAGAAATAGATGGACAAAATTTGCACAAACGTTAGATGTTCCCTCTCGTATTCGATGGTCTTTTTCATTTTCGCCTAAAGAAAAGCAATCAAATCAATGGGATCCATGACTTGATTGCTTAAGGTTTAACGAGATTTAGGATGAACGCAAATGCAAATTAGTTGAGCCAAGGTGTAGAAGAATTGGATTCAACTTTCTTTAAGCGAACTCTTGTCGAAAGGGTTCTTGTGGTATTGAGCTTATCAAACTGAATCACAATGGCTTGTTGTTCAGCAAGAATCTCTTGGATAACCCCTTGTCCAAAAACAGGATGTTCAACGACATCACCAACACTTAGTGCATCAGATTGTTCTGGTTTAGCAAGTAAATTTTTCTTAAGGCTAATCATCCGCTTAGCCCCTTCTTGCATATCTTTTGGAATCTCGGGATTCCATTTCACATTCTCTAATCCTAGATCAAAAAGAAAGCGACTTGGATAGCGTGTATAGCCACTATGCAATATGCCTTGAGCTTCAGAAAGATATAATTCTTTTTTCGCCCGGGTTAAAGCAACGAAGGCAAGTCTTCTTTCTTCTTCCATCGCTTCTAAGTTTTTCGTTTGCCTTGAAGGGAACATTCCTTCATTTAAGCCAATCAAAAAGACACAATCAAATTCCAATCCTTTTGCGGTATGGATCGTCATCAGTTTGACTTTGTCACTCTCGCTTTGACCATCGATTCCACTAAATAAAGCAATGTGATGGAGCCATCCTTCCAGATTTGTATCTTCGCCCCAAGAAATTTCATATTCACTCGCTGCTTGTTTGAATTCTGCTAAATTATCGAGTCGTTCTTGGCTTCCTTCTAATCGCAGCATTTTTTCATAACCCGATTGTTCGAGAATATCTTCAATCGTTTCACTAATTCTTTTTTCTTGATAAGGATATTGATCAATCAATTCGACATATTGTTTGGCTTGCGTGGATTTAAACAAATCCGTTTCCAAATTATCTTTTAACGCTTGATAGAGGGTCACTTCATGTTCTTTAGCATAATCTTGTAAAAAGGCGATTCTTCCTTTACCAATATTTCTTCTTGGCCGATTAATCGTTCTTAAAAAATCAAGATCATCTTGATAAACAAGCATTCGACAATAGCTCACCGTATCTTTAATTTCCATGCGACTAAAAAATGGGACACCCGAATAAATCACATAAGGAATCTTTGCTTCAATTAAGGCATCTTCAATCGGTCTAGACATATAATGAGCCCGGTATAAAACCGCCATATCTTTGAGGCGATAGCCTTTTTGTTGCAGATGCAAAATGTTTTTCGCAAGAGTGGCTGCTTCAAGATTTGGATCTGTAAAATGGGCTGCATGAACTTGTGCTCCACTAAAAATCGTTGGCACTAAATCTTTTTTAATCCGATTGACGTTTTTAGAGATTAAAGTATTGGCCACCTGGAGAATCTGTGGAGTAGAACGATAGTTTTCATTGAGGAAAATCGTTTGGCAAGGGGCAAAGTGTTGATCAAATTCTGTTAAAAAGCGAACATTTGCGCCACGCCATGTATAAATCGTCTGGTCTGGATCTCCGACCACAAATAAGTTTTTGTGTCCTTGCGCAAGGATTTCCATTAATTCATATTGCAAGGGGTCAATATCTTGGAATTCATCGACCATGATATATTCAAAACGCTGTTGCCACTTCTTTGCGGTTTCTTTGTTTTCATTAAAAATCTTAAGCGTCAGTAAGATCAGATCATCATAATCGAGCGCAAAATTCATTCGTTGTTGATAAAGATAGCCATAGAAAATGATGTCATCGACTTCACTAGCATTTTCGTATTTCTTCAATAAGTCTTGATTAGAAAGATTGATGAAATCATCCGTATATTGACGATATTCTTGAATCTTTTTCATCTCAATCATTTCCCTTGCCTTAGCAAACGTCATATTGCGTAAAGTCAATTTGCGTTGATCATAAACAAGTTTGAGCAATTCATCCATATCAGGAATATCTAAAACCATGAATGATTTGGGAAAATGGATTTGATGACTTTCTTCTAACAGAATCGTATTGCACAAACCATGAAAGGTGCAGATCATGCCACAATCTTCATCCCCAATTAAACGCGAAATCCGATTTCGCATTTCCGCTGCCGCTTTGTTTGTGAATGTCATACATAAAATATGACTTGGCATAATGCCAAGTGTTTCAACAAGCCACGCAAAGCGCATGCTCAAAGAACGTGTCTTTCCCGAACCCGCTCCTGCAATCACGCGCACATAGCCTTCGGTTGCTTGTACTGCTTCTTGTTGGGATGAATTTAAAATGAAGTCCTCTTGTTGATTCATGGCTTTCTCCTTCTTGATCGAATCGAAATGATTTCTTGTCTAGTCCATCTATTTTAGTCGAAACGTCAGTTATTGAAAATGCAGCTTCATCCAATTAGTCATCAACTATTCAGATCAAGACAAAAATCATCTTGTTGGATTTATTTATGACTAACGATTACAGCTCATTTTTGAAATTATTCGTCGTTCTACAATATATCTTTATTCATTTACTGACCATAAGAAAAGCTCCTCAAACACTCACACGGATCGATCTTCATCCTGTGTCTATGCTTTGAAGAGCTTTTAGAAATTAGTTTTATTCAGTGTTCTTGACGGTGATATATTTTTGATGCCTGCTTCTCGGTTTATCTAGCAAAGTCATAACAAGATTTAATCTTCAATATCCTTAATCAATTCTTGAATTATCCACTTGTTTTTTCCATTCTTTTCTTTGCGATCATTAAACGCGACTGGTTTTCGGCTGAATAGAATGGATCTGCGTTTAATTCGAATGGAATTCCATTTGTACGCACCACTTGCTTCAAGTACAACGTAATGCCTACAGAAAGCGAAATTCCTAGTTGTTCAAAGACCATTTCACTTTCTCTTTTTAATTGATCATCAATATAAATATTTATATTAGCCATAACCTATATTCCCTTTTATATCTGTAATCAGACAGCCTTGTATATTTTTTATATTTTAATCGTTCATCACATAATACATGTAAACTTCAGCAGTCGTAGGAATGGCTGGAACATTTAAAAAGTAATCTGAAACAACAAACTTTCCTTCTTCTTTAATCATTTCTGGCAAGTTATCTGCACTCCAAAATTCTGCATCGATAATTGTTCCATTTTCATCTTTTAAAATAAATTGTCCATCTAGACGAGAAGTACTAATTTCTGTATCTGTTTTACATTCCGCAGAAACATCATAACTACCGCCGAAAAATGCATTTTTGATTTGGATGTTGCTGACTTCGATATTTGGATTAACTCTGTTTGTTAAAATTCCATCACTAATTACTTTTACTTCGACACTCGCTGGAGTTGCCGACAAATTAGCACCCCCTGCGCCGCCAACATAATAAATAGATCCATTTGCTGGAATATCCGATTGCATACCAGAATAGCTTCCGACAACAGCGCCTTGAGCATCGTATGCAGTCCACTCAATCTCTACATCTCGCAATACTGCATCGTTAGGGTTGGTAATTTTGCTGACAAATCTTAATACAGTGAGATCTTGGTCCACATTAAACCACTCAACATCGATACTTGCTGTTGCGAAATTCGTAATGATTGAACTGTAATGTTCACTTGCTTCTTTGATTTTTGTAAGAACTTCACCATTGGAATCCACCAATTCGCTTACTACATCTTTTGCCTCTAAAACTTCAGCAGATACAGGTTTGATTTTATCAATACTAAATGGTGCACCAGGTGCTTGCGCAATCTCTTTTTGTGAACATTCACGCGCTTCTTTAACCATGTCTTGTGCAGACGAGATCAAGAATTGATCAATAGGAATATCTGGTGCCCCTACAGTTTCTTCTAATTGATCAGCATTTTCGTTTAATTCTAAATTGATTTGTTTGAGCTCAGTGACTTTTGCATCATACTGTTCTTTTGCGATATTGTATTCCACTTTAGCTTCATTGTATGGGATTAAATATAACGTTACGAAAAGTGCTGTAGCTACGACAATGACCCCGCCAGCAATGCCAGCGATAATTTTTGATTTTTTAGATTTCATGTTTCATTTCTCCTTCTCTTCCCATGATCGATAGCTTGCGACCTTTAACCGTTAATTGCCCCCTATTAAATCTAACAGTTATAACTATCGCCTTTTATCAATCTCATTGTATATCTATAACGCCGATACTCAAGTTGCAATTTCTGTTTTATTTTTATTTGAATAATTAATCTCAATTAAGTGAACTATTTCAACTCCATCCAATTAGTCATCAACTATTCAGATCAAGACAAAAATCATCTTGTTGGATTTATTTATGACTAACGATTACAGCTCATTTTTGAAATTATTCGTCGTTCTACAATATATCTTTATTCATTTACTGACCATAAGAAAAGCTCCTCAAACACTCACACGGATCGATCTTCATCCTGTGTCTATGCTTTGAAGAGCTTTTAGAAATTAGTTTTATTCAGTGTTCTTGACGGTGATATATTTTTGATGCCTGCTTCTCGGTTTATCTGGCAAAGTCATTTTCAACTTGCCTTCATTCAGCAATGGACGCAAATAATTTTGAGTGAATTTTTTGAACTTTTATATCCACAATATTCTAAGATTTCTACCTTAGAGCGCGGCTCAATACAAAAGGCAAGAATTGCATCATAAGTCCTATCTTGGGTCCTATCTTGGGTCCTATCTTGGGTCCTATCTTGGGTCCTATCTTGGGTCCTATCTGGCGGGCCGACTTTTTCAACCGCAATTGGCGCAAGCGGAATGACTGTCCGGAATATATCCCCCTCTATAAATTCCGGTGCCCCGCCAGAATATAACTTGGTATATTTAAATGTATTTCTCATACCAGATCCCAACTCATCTGCTAGGCCAATTTCTCTAAACACCTTAGAAATCGGAGGATTTTTCGCAAATGGTTCAAACGAGGACAACTGTAGAGTTCCATGACCATGTGATCGGTTCGCGTTTTCTGTATACATCCGATCTTTTTCAATGACAAATTTAGCAGCATAACCGCTGGAATAATCGCGATGAGCCAAACTGTTGGAGAAAATCTC
>Snoopy_p1__coassemble_1689_pt1 | contig 8733 bp, 3 predicted proteins | sample Snoopy_p1__metabat2_high_PE_045 | metagenome-assembled genome bin Snoopy_p1
TAAAAAAGGAGTTTTGATTTTAAAGTCAGGAAGCATCTGTGCTCCAACAAAAGATGAACGATATGAATCTGTCCGAGCAAAAGCGCATATTATCAACAATATTTTGACAGAAGATCTTATATGTTCTTCAGTTTCTACAGCCGGAGTCATAGCTTTAGGAAGATCTGTCAACGGTTGGGATGTTTGGAAAGACAAAAAAGGAAATAAAATCGATATATATCGAAACAAATAGAAATCAGCAATTAAAAGGAAGCCAGCAAACATTTCTTGTTATTAAAGATGCTCGCTGGCTTTTATTTCATTCAATCGAATTATTCCGGGAATAATTCATCCAACTTTTCTTCAAGAGTTCCGTTTTTCACATACTCAAGAGCGTCTACTTTACGCAAGTTATGTTTTTTGATATTTCCCATGAAATCAAAACCTAAAATAAAGTTCTCGGTAATCTTATATAAGATTTCTGTTGGGGCTAAACCATAAACTTGCTTTTCGAAAATATGTTGTAGGCGTTTATTATCATCTGGATAAAGTTGCTTCATCTTTGGACTTCGATATAATCGCTTCACAATTTCAGCAATATATAAACCAGATTTCATATACAGATCAATGAATGTTTCATCCGGATTATCGAAAATACCTGGATTTTCTTTTTCCAAATCATCGACCATTTGTTTTACCACTTTTTTAGGGGTAAAGATCTGATTGTTTTCCTGTGGTGGAATATAGTCAAAAATATCGCCTTTGATATTTTCCTTCATGTAGCTAGAAAGCTTATCTTTTTTAGTCATGAATTCACGAACAGACTCATTAAAAACCACTTCATCAAATAAATGGCCTTTGAATGTTTCCATTTCACCCGTTTCTGGATTCAACCTTGTTCCACCATCCCGTAAGAAGCGGAAATCTTCTAGACTTGTGCTTGTTACTTCTTGGAATACCTCAGCTGGAACGATTTGGTCAAAATTGGAAAGAGTAATTTGTCTTTCCATATGGTTTTCATCCACACCATATGCCATTAAGAATGCAGGGATTGTTCTCGTGAATCCACGTAAGCGATCTTTAATATTAATCTGTACCGCATTACTTTCTTTTTCTTGTTTTGCGGTCTCAACAGTTCTGACAATTTCTTGGCTAGCTTGCTTTATGTAGCTTTCAGCCGCATTATTTAAATCTTCTTTATAGGACTGATCTGCTTCTTCGATTTTCTTATCAAAAATCTCATTCACTTTCACAATTTGTTCATCATCGACAGCTTTTTCCAATTCTTGGCTGCGTTGATGTTCAATTTTAGTTGTTTCAATATTGTGGTTAGTATGAATCTTATCAATCATACGATCCGCATCATCTTTGAGTTTTTTATCTAATTTCTTTTTCTGAGTTGATGTGAGATCTTTTCCATACTCTTCTTTTGCGACTTCTTTCAGTGGATCTACCACAGAAACTTGAAGTTCTTTCTTTAAGCGATTCAATTCCTTTTGTTTTTCATTCGGTTCTTTGGCAATTGCCATGGAACGAATCGTTTCACTTAACACATCTTGTGTAGCATAGATTTTCGCCCCAAAAATATTGTTGGCCTTTTCTTCGATAATTGGTTCTGGAATATCGATGTTTCCTTCTTCATCTAGATATAGATCATCCATATCTTCTACGTAAATCTTGGCATCTTTTTCTTCAACCGGTTCAAATTTATTTAAAATATCAAGAACCGATTGTGGTGCTCGAAAGACATTCGTCACATTTTGGAATAAGAAGTTAGACATAAAACCACGATTGACCACTTCTTGAGATTTCAGTTTTCTTGGCACTAAAAGAACTTGTTCTGCATCAAGTTCAACCATTTTTCCGTTTTTATCTTCACCAATAACTGGGAAGAAATTTAAGAGTTCTCGAACATTATCTTTATGTTGATCTGCTGTTCCTTTGGAATCTGCAGTATCTGTCGATAATCCATTCGCAAATTCTTCATACATCGTTAATGTTCGGGCTGGATCAAAATCAAAGACATAAGCTTGTTCTTTTCGATAATTTTGTCCGTTCTTTTTATAACGCCATGGATTTTGTGAACGGAAAGCCGCCTGCATATACAGCGCTGGTGATTTCATACTAGAAAGCATCATCACCGCTGTCCATTCTGGAATCGTCACTCCTGTTGTCAGCTGCCCAACAGAAAGTGTGATCGTTTTCTCATTTTCATCAATTGCCTTACGCACTTTGTCGTAAGACTTCATGTTTTCTTCATCATCCGAAAGCTTACCATCCCCTGCGGCGAGAACAATTTCGTAATCATTAAAAATCGGATGTTCTTTTAATTTTCTCGCTAGTGCTTTGGCAGAATCCACTCGATTCAATAACCAGAACGTATGTTTCAATTCATCGCGTAATTCCGGTGTCGAATATGGAAACTTCTCATAAGTCACCATTGCATCGAGAAATTTATCCACATCTGGATCATGTACAAATTCACCTTTTCCATTCGTCGCAAAAAATTCATTCAAATCAAATGCGTATTCTTCGGTTTCACCATTCAAATCAATCCCTTGTGAGATTTCATCTTTGATGATTTCTGACATTTGATAAGTAAACAAATTCAGACGTGGTAAAGCAGCATAAGGGTTTTCAGAATCCATTGTTTCTTCCGTTGTGCCCCAATTTTGTTTTGCGCGTTGCTCATCCGCATAAGTCCAGTCAAAGATATTTTCTTCAGTGAATTTTTCATTCGCAATTGCCTTAAATGGAGTACCAGAAAGATGAAGTTTAAATCCCGGTTGCATCCGATCAAATGCGATTTCAGATTTTAAAGTATCCGTTCCTTCATGCGCTTCATCTAGAACAATCAAATCCCATTGTTGTTCATAAACTTCTTCCAGCTTGTCGTATTTACCACCACCGTAAATACTTCCCTTTAAATCTTGAAGAGAAATAAATTCAATACATTTTAAATCCGGATTTTCAGTGTGTTGGGTGATAAAGTCATGACGCGTTAAAACATGTGACTTTTTCTTTAAAGATGAAGTCTCCGAAACAAACGCATAACCAGATTCAGTTCCAAGGAACTTTTCATAATCTTCGTACCAGCTATTGGCAATTGCAGGTCGGTTGGTCAAAATCAATACGTTTTTCGCCTTAACTTCTTTTGCGAAAGCATATGTCGTCAGTGTTTTCCCAAAGCGAGGTTTTGCATTCCACAAAAATTCTCCCGTTTTAGGACGCAAACGATAAGCCTCAGCCGTCTTTTCGACCGCACGTTTTTGTTCAGCTCGAAGAGTATAAGGAATAACTCCTTCAGTTTTTAAAATTCCATGATTACGACGGAACTTACTAAATTGTAAAAGTGACTGGTCACCATCTAAATGGAACCATTCAGTTTCCGGGATTCTTTCAATTTTTTGTTTTTCTAAATAGCGATGGAAATCCGTATCATGAAAGATCTCTCCAGATCCATCATCAAAAACTGCCATTCCACGCCATTCTTCAACCGCTAACGTATCAGAAGTATGAGTTTGTTGTTTAATTCGTGTTGAAACGTCCTGCTTATCCGTATAACCAATCTTTACCCAACCATCATGACGCTTGATTTCAGGAGTAGAGTAGGCATAACACATTGGGATAATCTGCTCAGCTGTTTTAATTTTGACTGCCATCTTATTCCATCTCCTTCACATGTGTTTCAATAAACTCAATCTCTTCAGGGGATAAACCATATTTTTTATATAGTTGTTGATCGATCTCTGGAATAGACTTAGACCAATCAATATCAGAATTAGGTGTAAAATCTTGAAGTGGGACATATTTCCATTTATCTTTAGTGTTATCTTGTGTAATTTTCAAAACACCAAGCATTGTTCGTGAAAATTTAGATTTAACATATTTCAAACACGATTCCGCTTCAAAAAGTGTATTAAAATTTCCTATTGACAAAAATGTTTCAGTGGCGCCGATGAGAGGGGTGCCGATGAGAGGGGTGGATAACACTTCACCTAAAGCTCCACTACCGTTCGCTTTAGGTATAAATACTTTATAATTTTCAAAACTCTCAGGGCACATTTGATAGTCTCGCCTTGCCCAAAAATACTTGCGTTCTCCTTTTACCAAACCCAAAAATTGAACATATTCATGAGCATCTTCTGGTTTATCAGCAAAGAAGATAACATCTTTTAACACTCTAAAAGCTCCGGATCCCACATCCGTTTTATGTCCTTTAGATTGAAGTGATTCCACTTCCGGATTTTCTTCAAGTGCTTTTTTCGAAAGTTTATAAACACCGCGACCCGATATAATTGTATCCATTGTAGTACATGGTATTTTTTTCACCTTATTTACTATTGAGTTAAGGTCATCAAACGGCGTAAAAACACCGATAGGTATAAAATTCGCTGCTCTATTCCAATATGTGACTGCTACCCCTCCTTTAATATCTGTATTAGGGAAAATCTTATCGCTTTTCTGTTCATACATTTCAACCTTTAAATGAGGATCATTTAGCATGTATTCATTCCATTGTTTTGGAGTTGCTCCTGCATTAAATAAAAATCTTCCTGGAGTAATAAGTTCAACTATCTCTGCCACTTTCTGAGCTTCGCTAATAAACTGATGGTATACCGGTTTATCTGAAGTCGAAGTTCCTGGTGCTTCGATCTGATAAGGTGGATTCCCGATCACAACAGAAAATTTTCGTTTACTCATGCCTATTCCTTCTTTCATCTCTCTAATTGTCATTTTCGCTTTGTTATCCCACCAGTTGATGATTACAGGTGGTGAAGTTGTTTCGTCATTCGTTTGTTCTGTTTCAAAAAAATCAAATAACGAGGGTTGAACAAACTGGTCTGCAGGAGCTCCTACTGGAATACAATCTGTTAATCCATCCATTTGGAATAAATTCCAACAAATGATGTCTGCGATTTGTTCTTGTTGTTTCACTGTTAAATCTTGGTTCCAAATCTCTTTTGCATTTTCTAGCAATGTCAAATATACGTTGACTCTTCCAATGAGAAGGCTATCCCCTTGAAACTCATAACCGTATGTTGATTTCAATGCCTTCAATGCCCATTTATACCAATCCTCAAAATTATTCGTATTCTCTGTAACGACTCTCAGTTTTCGATCAAATAAACCCACTCGATCTTGAATAGCAATTGGATTCCCTGTAGATGAATCGTAACGAGAAACAAGGAACGGTGCTTCTCCACATGTGATTTCTAAAACCTTTCGATTTACATATTCTTTCCACGTCTTTTTATCTTGATTTAGAAAACTTATGTGATCTGCATTCACAATCCAATTCTTATCTTCTTGTTGATTGAACCCTTTTTTATCATCAAACCAATCTTGATCGATCTGGTTATTCATCAAATTACAAATCCAAGCCGGAGTATATACTTCGGCATTCTTTTTTGTTCTCTCTTTTTGAACATCTAAAGACTTTAGAATTCTTGGTTGCAAAAAGCCTGATTTTATCACTTGTTCAAACAACATTTGTTGGTCCCTCTGATACCCTTTTCCTCTATCTGAATAGGAATCAGTCGCCCAAATAATATTTTTCCCTGTTGTTTTATCCATCAATAATCTATTTAAAACTGGGATTTGAAGTTCTTTGAGTTGGATTAAATTGTCCAAAGTAACTCCTCCTTCTTATCTTTAATTTTATTATATAGAAAATTTTCCACAGGACTTCAATAATTAGATAATTGTTTACTGACGTAATTAAAAAGATATACCTATTTCATTCTTTTTCCAATGTTCATTTTTAAATTCTTAATCCGACAACTCTTCTTTCTCGGTCTTTTGATGATCTGTTTTGTTGAACTCGAGATATGGTTAAGTTGCATCCTTTTCTTTGTGAATCTCTATCTTTTGTGCACAACTCTCAGTTTTCTTTCTTCGATCTCATCACTCGTTTAATATTTCTCATTACTTTTCTTCTTGAGAATACTTTTTTATTCCGGCATGCTTTCTGTATAGCTAGCCTTTTATGTTTAAAACAAAAAATCAAAAATGTTTGATAGAAAGTGAGGATGATTTTATGGACAACAATAAACACACTGCTCCTTTTATTAAAGTTTCTTCTAATTTATTACTTTTGCCTCAGACCACTCTCCATTTAAAAAATCTTCGCCAAGATGTCGCAAATCTTTTATATGAGAATGACTTTGTTGCCTTTAGTGGTAAGGATGAATACTTACATTCTGATGATGGTCAATTGAATGCGTATGGTGTTTTATGCAGTGCTACAAAAGTGAACAATGATGAACAAGATGAACAAGATGAACCGCTTGTCAAAGCTTATGCCAAAACACGAGTGCGCATTGTGCAATTCGATCCTGAAGCAAAGACTTGTGCTTATTATGAGGATCCAATCATTGAGGATTTAAGTGAACAAGCTAAGGCGGATATGCAAAGGTATATCCAACAAATCGTGGATGATATTGCCAAGGCATTTCAAGGTGGTCGGCATATTGCCAATCGAGTTCGTGAATATGAGTCTTTAAATCAGATGATTGTGTTTTTAACGCAATATATGAATTTATCGACGACAGAAACGTATGAGATGTTAACGATTGATTCGAAAAAACAACAAGTGACCCGTTTTATCGATTACTTATTGCGTCAAAAAGAAGAAGTTGCTTTAAAAATGGAACTCAATGCCAAAATGACGAGTGAGGCAACTGACTTCTATCGTCGCCAAGCAATTGAGCGGCAAATCCAAAAACTGAAAGAACAATTGGGTGATGAAGAAGGCGAAGATGAGAATCAAAATGATTATGTCTCGAGAATTCAAGCTTTGCCTCTTCGTGAAACGACTCAAAAAGCGCTTCTTGAAGATGCTAGACGTTTAGAAAAGATGAATGAACAAGCCCAAGAAGCAGAAGTGTTAAGAACATACTTAGATTTTGCGCTTGCCCTTCCGTGGAAAAAAGAAGAGGCCTTCCATCCGGATTTAAAAGAAGCCAGAAAGATTTTAGATGAACATCATGCGGGCATGGATAAAGTGAAAGAACGGATTTTGCAACACCTCGCCGTGATGCAACTGCGCAATTCGATGAAAGGCAGTGCCATTCTTTTAGTCGGTCCACCGGGAACTGGTAAAACGTCTTTAGGAAAATCGATTGCCAAAGCTTTACATCGTCCATATACCCGCCTTTCTTTAGGCGGAATTCGAGATGAATCGGCGATTCGTGGTCATCGCAGAACGTATGTTGGGGCGATGAGTGGGCGGATTTTAAAAGCGATGAAACAAGCCGGTGCTTCCAATCCAGTCATGATTTTAGACGAAATCGATAAGATGATGGCCGGAGGTTATTCTGGAGATCCGGCTGCAGCCATGTTAGAAGTATTAGATCCAGAACAAAATGATACATTTACGGATCAATATTTGGATTTACCTTTTGATTTAAGTGATGTGCTCTTTATTGCGACGGCAAACTCTTTAGAGAACATTCCTGCTCCTTTATTAGATCGTATGGAAGTCATTTCTTTAGATAGTTATACGCCAAGTGAAAAATTTGTGATCGCCAAAGATTATTTGATCCCCGAAGTTTTAGAAGATCATGGCATTGCGCCAAGTGATTTGATCTTTGAAGATGCAGCAATTGAAACGATTATTTCCAGCTATACGATGGAAGCAGGTTGTCGCGGTTTGAAAAAACAAATTGCCAGTATCGCCCGGGCAAAAGCGGTCGATCTAATCGAACAAAACAATGCCCCAATCACCATTCATGCTCAAGATGTATTCGCTATTTTAGGACCGAACCAAGTGCGTCATGAAAAAGTACAAGAGTCTAATCCTTGTGGTATGGTCACTGGTCTTGCCTGGACTTCCGTTGGGGGTGAAGTTCTCTTTATCGAAACTGCCGCTATGCCCGGTAGTGGACAAATGATTTTAACGGGACATCTGGGCGATGTGATGAAAGAATCGGCTAAGATTTCGTATTCCGTTTTAAAATCCCGCCTGCCTTTAGATACTTTAGAATTTTCTAAACGAGATATTCATATCCACTTCCCTTATGGCGCAACGCCAAAAGATGGGCCAAGTGCGGGCATTACGATCTTTACTGCCCTTGCTTCTTTAGTCCTTCAAAAACCAGTCGATTCGCACATTGCGATGACCGGTGAAATTTCCTTAAGTGGCCAAGTCTTACCGATTGGCGGATTAAAAGAAAAACTTTATGGTGCCATGCGTGCCGGTATCACAAAAGTACTCATCCCTGCCCAAAACGAAAAAGACTTAGTTGAAGTGAGCCAAGAAGTCAAAGATGCTTTAAATATCGTACCCGTCAATACTGTTGAAGATGTTTTAAAAGAAGCACTCAATATCCATATTCCAACTTTAGAACAACCGAAACTCGCTAGCGAAGACGCGATTGTGGTGATCTAATTTGGTGATGCATATCGCTCTGAAGTCAATTTCTTCAGAGCTTTTTTGCATTTAAACCTTCATCTTTTCGAACATTTCAAAAGGCAATCTTTAAAGATTGGAAAAAATCCATAAAGTGACGTATACCCCGTTTTCGTTGTAAAAAGTGTGCTCAACACACAAATATTCGTTGTAATTTTTGTGATGATTTATAGATACACAACGAATCCGGTCCTACTTTAATGATCCCTTATATTAAAAGTCCCTTGATGCAAACACTCGTTGATTGACTTTCGAGTGTCTTCAAAAAGGGACTATTTTGATCTAGTTTTAATTTGAGTTATGACATTTGGCCAACAAAACCAGCTTGTTGCACGATTTGC